>Ga0308171_1000100_pt1 | contig 272535 bp, 257 predicted proteins | sample PhyGR1_FD_202135 | JGI IMG/M metagenome (GOLD analysis project Ga0308171, IMG submission 202135) | Phyllosphere microbial communities from UC Gill Tract Community Farm, Albany, California, United States - DLSLSG.R1 | ecosystem: Host-associated > Plants > Phyllosphere > Unclassified | place...
TTGCCGCCCTCGCCCACCACCTTGCAGCGCAGCTCGCCGCCATTGACGCGCAGCGCGTTGTTGGCGCGGTCGCCGACATCGCTGTGCTGCTCGCTGGCCGCCTTGACGTAGGTACCGATGCCGCCGTTCCACAGCAGGTCGACCGGCGACTTCAGGATCGCGCTCATCAGGTCGTTCGGGGTCATCGACTTGATGCCCTCGTCCAGGCCGAGTACCTCACGGACCTGCGGGGTGATCTCGATGGACTTCAGCGTACGCGGGTACACGCCACCGCCCTTGCTGATCAGCTTGGCATCGTAATCGGCCCAGCTGGAGCGCGGCACGGTGAACAGACGCTCACGCTCGACGAAGGTCGTGGCCGCATCCGGGTTCGGGTCCAGGAAGATGTGGCGGTGATCGAATGCCGCGACCAGGCGGATATGGCGCGACAACAGCATGCCGTTGCCGAACACGTCGCCGGACATGTCGCCCACGCCGACCGCGGTGAAGTCCTGGCTCTGGCTGTCACGGCCCAGCGCACGGAAGTGGCGCTTGACCGACTCCCACGCACCGCGGGCGGTGATGCCCATGCCCTTGTGGTCGTAACCGACCGAGCCACCGGAGGCGAACGCGTCGCCCATCCAGAAGCCGTGCGCCACGGCCAGGCCGTTGGCGATGTCGGAGAAGGTCGCGGTGCCCTTGTCGGCGGCCACCACCAGATACGGGTCGTCCATGTCGTGGCGGACCACGTCCACCGGCGGCACGATCTTGTTGTTGACGATGTTGTCGGTGATGTCCAGCAGGCCCTGGATGAACAGCTTGTAGCAGGCCACGCCGTTGGCGAACACCGCATCACGGTCACCGTTGACCGGCGGCATCTTGGCGAAGAAACCGCCCTTCGCGCCGACCGGCACGATCACGGTGTTCTTGACCATCTGTGCCTTGACCAGGCCCAGCACCTCGGTACGGAAATCTTCGCGACGATCCGACCAGCGCAGGCCACCACGGGCCACGGCGCCGAAGCGCAGGTGGGTACCTTCCACGCGCGGGCCGTACACGAAGATTTCGCGGTACGGACGCGGCTTGGGCAGGTCCGGCACCAGCGCCGAATCGAACTTGAAGCTGATGACGTGGCCCGGACGGCCCTCGGCATCGGTCTGGTAGTAGCTGGTGCGCAGGGTCGCATCGATCACGCCCATGAAGCTGCGCAGGATGCGGTCTTCATCGAGGCTGGAGACGCGGTCCATCAGCTTGAGCAGCGCATCGCGCGCGGCGTCCATCTGCACGGTGCGGTCGCCCTTGCGCGCATCGACCACGGTCTTGAGCACTTTCAGGGTGGCTTCGTCACCGCCGGCGAGCACGGTCAGATGCGCGCGCAGCTGGGCCTGGCCCTCGGCGATCGCGTCCTTGCTCTCGTGGCCGGTGGCCGGATCGAAGCGCGCTTCGAACAGCTCCACCAGCAGACGGGCCAGCAGCGGGTAGCGGGTGAAGGTGCCTTCCACATAGGCCTGCGAGAACGGCACGCCGGTCTGCAGCAGGTACTTGCAGTAGCCACGCAGCATCGCCACCTGGCGCCAGTGCAGGCCGGCCGCGAGCACGAGGCGGTTGAAGCCGTCGTTCTCGGCATCGCCGTGCCACACGCGGGCGAAGGTTTCACCGAAGGCGGCATCGACGCTCGGCGCATCGATCGCACCAGCCACCGATTCCACTTCGAAGTCCTGCACATACACCGGGGCGTTATCGACCGTCAGACGGTACGGACGCTCGGCGATGACACGCAGGCCCATGTTTTCCATCATCGGCAACGCATCGGACAGCGGAATATCGTCCAGCTGGCGGTACAGCTTCAGGCGCAGCCCATCGCCGCCTTCGCGCTGCACGGCCTGCAGGCTCAGGCGCAGGTCGTCCGGGCCGGTCAGCGCGTCGAGCTGGCTGACGTCGTTGGCGGCGATCTCGGTGCTGGAGTCTTCGATGTAACCGGCCGGCAACGCCTTGCCGATACGCGCCGCGATGCGCAGGCCTTCGCCCTCACCGTGACGGGCCACCAGCGCTTCGCGCAGATCGTCCTGCCAGTTGCGCAGCACCTGGGCCAGTTTCTGCTCCAGTGCGCTGGTATCCACTTCCAGGGTCTGGCCAGCCTTCGGGCGCACGATCAGGTGCACCTGGGCCAGCGGCGACTCACCGAGCACGACCGAGCTGTCCACGTACTCGCCCTGCAGGGCATCCTTGAGCATGGCTTCGATGCGCAGGCGCACATCGGTGTTGAAGCGTTCGCGCGGCAGGTACACCAGCGCGGAGATGAAACGGCTGTACTTGTCACGGCGCAGGAACAGACGGCTGCGCACGCGCTCCTGCAGGCCCAGCACGCCCATGGCGGTGCGGAACAGCTCATCTTCGCTGGACTGGAACAGCTCTTCGCGCGGCAGGGTTTCCAGAATGTGGCGCAGGGCCTTGCCGCTGTGGCTGCTCGGTGCCAGGCCGGACTTGCTCATCACGTATTCGTGGCGCTGACGCACCAGCGGGATCTCCCACGGGCGGCGGTTGTACGCGCTGGAGGTGAACAGGCCCAGGAAGCGCTGCTCGCCGATGATCTTGCCCTTGGCGTCGAATTCGAGCACGCCGATGTAATCCATGTAGCCGGCGCGATGCACGCGCGAGCGGGCATTGGTCTTGGTCAGGATCAGCGCGTCCTTCAACCCGGTGGTGGCATTGAGGCCCTGCGCAGCGAGCGTCTTGACCGGACGTGCAGCGGACTTGTCCTGCCCGCGCATCAGGCCCAGGCCGGTGTCGTTGAGCGGAGCCAGCACGTCTTCCTTGCCCTGCTTCTCGACGCGGTACTCGCGGTAGCCGAAGAAGGTGAAGTGGTTGTCGGCGGCCCAGCGCAGGAATTCCTGCGCTTCGGCGCGCGAGGCGGCATCCACCGGCAGCTGGCGGCTGCCCAGGTCGTCGGCCAGGCTCTGCGCCTTGGCACGCATCGCGTCCCAATCGCGGACGATGGCACGCACCTCGTCCAGCGCCTTGATGATGGCCTTCTCGACGTCGGCCATGGCCTCGGCCGGCTGGCGGTCGATCTCCAGCAGCATCACCGATTCGGCGGTGCCGTCGCTGACACCGGTCAGCTTACCGGCCTTGTCACGGGCGAAGCGGATCACCGGGTGACCCAGTACATGCACGCCCACGCCATGCTCGGCCAGCGACATCGTCACCGTGTCGACCAGGAACGGCATATCGTCGTTGACGATCTGCAACACCGTGTGCGGCGACTCCCACCCGTTGCTCTTCAGCGTCGGGTTGAACACGCGGACGTTGGCCTTGCCGGACTTGCGCACACGCGCGAATTCCAGCGTGTCCGCTGCCAGTGCGGCCCACTCCTCGGCGCTGTGGTGCGGGAACTCGTCCGCCTCCATGCGCTTGTAGAAGTCGGCGGCAAAAGCCACTGCCTCGGCCTGCCCGGCCGCCGGGTAGCGCTTGCGCAAGGCCGTGTACACCGGCTCCAGCGAGAAGCCCACTGGCGAAACAGTCTGCGTATCGGCTGGTTTGGATTTGTTTTTCACGGTCTTGGCTGCTGGTTTTTGCGGTTTCATGACGGAGCGGTGCGTGATGCTCAGTTGGGAAAATGAAATTGTAGGCCTACCGCACAGAAATACCTTGCTGCAGGACGGAATAAGGTCTTTCGGGTTGGGTCCCGTTTACATCGGACGCTTCAATCCGACGCGGTACGGATGATCGCGCGGGAGTTCTGCACAGCGCAGCATCGGCCGCTTCGATTGCAACTTGACGTTGGGTATCAAAAACCGCCGAAAGACAAGGCTTCTACAATTCTGAACTGGACGGTATAGTCCACCCCGTGACTCCCCCATCCCCCGCCGCCAGCACCTTGGACGCGCGCGATCACCGCGTGTTCGATGCCGTGCGCGAGCTGCTGGCCAGCCAGGGCATGCAACTGAGCATGGACGCGGTGGCACAGCACGCTGGGTGTTCCAAGCAGACCCTCTACAGCCGCTACGGCAATAAACAGGAACTGCTGAAGCGGGTGATGCAGCGGCACGTCTGCCGCGCCACCGCCGGGCTGCGCTCACTCGACGGTGACGACCTGCGCGGCAGTCTGCTGCGGTTCGCCAACGATTATCTGGATCACTTCAACCAGCCGCATGTGGTCCAGGCCCGCCGCCTGATCGCCGCCGAGTCCAGTCAGTTCCCGCAGGAAGCCCGCACGCTCTACCAGGACGGTGCAGGCGCCTTGGCACTTCATGTTTCTGAATGGCTGGCAACCCGATCCGCCGAAGGCCAGCTGAGGCATGACGACCCGCACTTCATGGCTGAACTGCTATTGAGCATGATCGCGGGCTTGGATTTCGAGAAACAGCGTTTCCACATCCCCCACCGCGATGACGCCGCCGTGCGCCGCCGCTGGGCAGAATTCTCCGTCGACAGCTTCCTGCGCGCATTCGCTGCGCCCGATGCGGCCACGGCTTCGTATTCAAACCAACACCGGAGCTTCTCCTGATGATCGCCCCACTCCGCACCCTTGCCCTGACGTGCGCAGTCGCCCTTGCGTTGACCGCCTGCAAAAAGGAAGAGCAGCAGGCCCCGCCGCCGCCGGAGGTGGGCGTGATCGAGGCCAAGCCGCAGACCCTGCCGCTGCAGCGTGAGCTGGTCGGCCGTCTGTCGCCGTTCCGCAGCGCCGATGTGCGCGCCCGCGTCCCGGGCGTGCTGCTCAAGCGCGTCTATCAGGAAGGCTCGGATGTGAAGGAAGGCCAGGTGCTGTTCCTGATCGACCCGGCACCGCTGCGTGCAGCACTCAATGCCTCCCAGGCCGAGCTGGCGTCGGCGCAGGCCACCGCCGCCAACGCCAAGGCCGCCGCCAACCGCGCCCGCTCGCTGGCCCCGCAGGCTTACGTCTCCAAGTCCGATCTGGATGCGGCCGAAGCCACCGAGCGCACTGCCGCTGCCGCCGTGCAGCAGGCCCAGGCCTCGCTGGCCAGCGCGCGGATCAACCTGGGCTATGCCGAAGTGCGCTCACCGATCAGCGGCCGCGCCGGCAAGCAGCAGGTCACTGAAGGTGCGCTGGTTGGCCAGGGGGATGTGACCCTGCTGACCACCGTGGACCAGCTCGACCCGCTGTACGTGAACTTCTCGATGAGCGTGGATGAGCTGACCCAGATGCGCGCGGCGCAGGCCAAGGGCGCACTGGCCCTGAGTGGTGACGGCAAGTCCACCGTGCAGGTGAAGCTGGCCGACGGCACGGTCTATGACCAGCCGGGCACGCTGGATTTCTCCTCGACCACGGTCGACCCGGCCACCGGCGCGGTCTCGCTGCGCGCGGTGCTGCCGAACCCGCAGCAGATCCTGCTGCCGGGTGCCTTCGTCAGCTTCCAGGCGACGCTGGGTGAGCGCAACAACGCCTACCTGGTCCCGCTGCAGGCGCTGCAGCGCGACACCACCGGCGGCTACGTGCTGGTGGTGGGCAAGGACGGCAAGGTCGCCCGCAAGAATGTGAAGAGCGAAGGCCAGCAGGGCAGCAACTGGCTGGTCAGCGGTGGTCTGGATGCCGGCGATCAGGTGATCGTGGCCGGCGTGCAGAAGGTCAAGGAAGGCGAACCGGCCAAGGCCGCCCCGTGGAACCCGGCCGCCGGCAACGGCAATGGCCAGGCCCCGGCGGGTGCTGCTCCGGCAGGGGCCGCTCCGGCGGCTGCCGCCAAACCTGACGCCGCGGCCGCCCCGGCTGATGCCGCCGCAAAGTCCGACGCCGCTCCGGCTGCCGAACCGAACAAGCAATAACGGGAATCCTCCGTCATGCCTAAATTTTTCATTGAACACCCGGTATTCGCCTGGGTGGTCGCGATCCTGATCTCGCTTGCGGGCGTGATCTCGATCCTGGGTCTGGGCGTGGAGTCCTACCCGAGCATCGCGCCTCCCCAGGTGACGGTGAGCGCCACCTACCCCGGCGCCAGCGCCGACACCGCCGAAAAGTCGGTCACCCAGGTGATCGAGCAGCAGCTGACCGGTATCGATCACCTGCTGTACTTCAGCTCCTCTTCGGCCTCCAACGGCCGCGTCACCATCACCTTGACCTTCGAAACCGGCACCGATGCCGATATCGCCCAGGTCCAGGTGCAGAACAAGGTCTCCCTGGCGACCCCTCGCCTGCCGACCGAAGTGACCCAGCAGGGCGTGGTGGTGGCCAAGGCCAACGCCGGCTTCCTGATGGTGGTGGCCCTGCAGTCCGACAGCGCCTCGATCGACCGCGATGCGCTCAACGACATCGTCGGCTCGCGCGTGCTCGACCAGATCTCGCGTATCCCCGGCGTGGGCAGCACCCAGCAGTTCGGTTCCGAGTACGCCATGAACATCTGGCTCAACCCGGAAAAGATGCAGGGTTACGGCCTGTCCGCCACCCAGGTGCTGGCCGCGATCAAGGACCAGAACGTGCAGTTCGCGGCCGGTTCGCTGGGCTCGGATCCCTCGCCCGAGGGGCACTACTTCACCGCGACCGTGTCGGCCGAAGGCCGCTTCAGCTCGCCGGAAGAGTTCGAGAACATCATCCTGCGCGCCAATGCAGACGGCTCGCGCGTGCTGCTCAAGGACATCGCCCGGATCGCCTTCGGTGCGAACAACTACGGCTTTGACACCCAGTACAACGGCAAGCCGACCGGTGCGTTCGCGATCCAGCTGCTGCCGGGCGCCAACGCGCTGAACGTGGCCAATGCGGTCACCTCGAAGATGGACGAGCTCAAGCCGAGCTTCCCGGCCGGTGTCAGCTGGTTCTCGCCGTACGACAGCACCACCTTCGTGAAGATCTCGATCGAGGAAGTGGTCAAGACCCTGATCGAAGCGGTCGTGCTGGTCTTCCTGGTGATGCTGATCTTCCTGCAGAACTTCCGCGCCACGCTGATCCCGACCCTGGTCATCCCGGTCGCACTGCTGGGTACGTTCCTGGGCATGAGCATCATCGGCTTCACCATCAACCAGCTGACGCTGTTTGCGATGGTGCTGGCAATCGGCATCGTGGTCGATGACGCGATCGTGGTCATCGAGAACGTCGAACGCATCATGACCGAGGAGAAGCTGCCGCCCAAGGCCGCCACCCAGAAGGCCATGACCCAGATCACCGGTGCAGTGGTGGCCATTACCGTGGTGCTGGCAGCGGTGTTCATTCCGTCGGCCCTGCAGGGCGGCGCCGCCGGTGAGATCTACAAGCAGTTCGCGCTGACGATCGCCATCGCGATGGCCTTCTCGGCCTTCCTGGCCCTGGGCTTCACCCCGGCGCTGTGCGCGACGTTCCTCAAGCCGACGCACAACGACAACCCGAACATCGTCTACCGCACCTTCAACAAGTACTACGACAAGGTCAGCAACACCTACGTGGGCCACATCACCTCGGCGGTGAAGCATGCCCCGCGCTGGATGATCCTGTTCGTGGTGCTGACCGCGCTCTGCGGCTTCCTGTTCACGCGCATGCCGGGCAGCTTCCTGCCGGAAGAAGACCAGGGCTATGCGCTGGCGATCGTGCAGCTGCCGCCGGGCTCGACCAAGTCGCAGACCAACCACGCCTTTGCCCAGATGCGCGGCATCCTGGAAAAGCAGGATGGCTTCGAAGGCATGCTGCAGGTGGCCGGTTTCAGCTTCGTCGGTTCCGGTGAAAACGTGGGCATGGGCTTCATCCGCCTCAAGCCCTGGGCGGACCGCGACATCACGGTGCCCGAGTTCATCAACAACATGAACGGCGCGTTCTTCGGCATCAAGGAAGCGCAGATCTTCGTGGTCAACCTGCCGACCGTGCAGGGCCTGGGTCAGTTCGGCGGCTTCGACATGTGGCTGCAGGACCGTGGCGGCGTGGGCTATGAGCAGCTGACGCAGGCCCGCAACATCCTGCTCGGCAAGGCGGCGCAGGAAAGCGACCTGCTGACCGGCGTGCGCCCGAACGGCCTGGAAAACGCCCCGCAGCTGCAGTTGCACGTGGACCGCGTGCAGGCGCAGACCATGGGTCTGTCGGTCTCGGACGTCTACAGCACCATCCAGCTGATGCTGGCCCCGGTGTACGTCAACGACTTCTTCTATGAAGGCCGCATCAAGCGCGTGACCCTGCAGGCCGATGGCCCGTACCGCACCGGTGCGGAGTCGTTGAACAGCTTCTACACGCCCAGCACGCTGCAGACCAACGCCGACGGTACGCAGGCGATGATTCCGCTGAGCACCGTGGTGAAGTCCGAGTGGGTGTCCGCCCCGCCGTCGCTGAGCCGCTACAACGGTTACTCGGCGGTCAACATCGTCGGTTCGCAGGCGGAAGGCCGCAGCTCGGGCGAGGCGATGCAGGCGATGGAACGGATCGTCAACGACGACCTGCCGGCCGGCTTCGGCTACGACTGGTCGGGCATGTCCTACCAGGAAATCCTGGCCGGCAACGCCGCGACCCTGCTGCTGGTGCTGTCCATCGTGGTGGTGTTCCTCTGCCTGGCCGCACTGTATGAAAGCTGGTCGATCCCGGTGGCGGTGCTGCTGGTGGTGCCGCTGGGTGTCCTCGGCGCCCTGGCCTTCTCGCTCGCCCGTGGCCTGCCGAACGATCTGTACTTCAAGATCGGCCTGATCACGGTGATCGGCCTGGCGGCGAAGAACGCGATCCTGATCGTGGAGTTCGCGGTGGAGCAACGGGCGGCGGGCAAGAACCTGCGCGAGGCGACCATCGAAGCATCCCGCCTGCGTTTCCGCCCGATCCTGATGACCTCGTTCGCCTTCATCATGGGCGTGGTGCCGATGGCCATCTCCACCGGTGCCGGCGCCAACGCACGTCACGCGATCGGTACCGGCGTGATCGGCGGCATGGTGTTCGCCACCTTCCTGGGTCTGCTGATGATCCCGGTGTTCTTCGTGGTGGTCCGCCGCATGCTGGGTGACAAGCTGGACGAACCGTCCAAGGAGTTCCTGGAGCGCCAGGGCGAAGCCAATACGGCCCACCGTCCGGATCGTTGATGGACAGGGGCAGCCCCGGTTGCCCCACCGGTAGGTGACCACCTTGGGTGGTCACGCTGGAATGAAAAAGCCCCGGCGCGAGCCGGGGCTTTTTTGTGCGCCGCATGACGGGTAGAGCCACACCATGTGTGGCTGACCGGAAGCGATGCCGGTAGTGCCGGCCGCTGGCCGGCTCCTCCGGTTGCCCGGGAAGGGCCGCCTGGTTGCCGGCCAGCGGCCGGCACTGCCCTGTCCTACATGCACCGCCTGGTTGCCGGCCAGCGGCCGGCACTACCCTGTCCTACATGCACCGCCTGGTTGCCGGCCAGCGGCCGGCACTACCGCTCAGCGCAGCAGCGCCACCGCCGCGCAGGCGACCACGATCGCCAGCGACGGCCACTGCATCGGCAGGTAGAAGAAATGATGGCGGGCAGGCTCGCCCTTCGCGCGCGGGCCGCGGTTGAGCACCAGGCCGAGCACGACATTGATTGCTGCGCCAATGCCGAATCCGATCAGCAACTGGGTCAGTGAGGTATTGCCCTTGGCAACGGCAGGGTCGGGCCACAGCCACATCAGCAGCAGCAAGGTGGCGATGGGGGTGAGCAGGGTCAGGAAACCTGCGCCTCGGTAAATCAGCATGGGGATGTCCGGCAAAAAACGAGGGCACATTCTGCCTCACCCGCGTGCCGACCAACGGTCGGCACCTACCGGGCAGGCCACGACCGTGGGTCGTGGCCGTCGAACCTCAGCGCAGACCGGTCTCGTTGCGTGCGATCACCAGACGCTGGATCTCCGAGGTGCCCTCGTAGATCTCGGTGATCTTGGCATCACGGAAGTAACGCTCCAGCGGCATTTCCTTGGAGTAGCCCATGCCGCCGTGGATCTGCACGGCCTGGTGGGTGATCCACATCGCCGCTTCCGAGGCGGTCAGCTTGGCGATCGCTGCTTCGTTGCTGAAGCGCTTGCCCTGCCCCTTCACCCACGCCGCGCGCAGCGTCAGCAGCAGCGCTGCATCCAGCTTGCACTTCATGTCGGCGATCTTGGCCTGGGTCATCTGGAAGGTGCCGATCGCCGCGCCGAAAGCCTTGCGGTCCTTCACGTACTCGATCGTCGCTTCGTACGCCGCGCGGGCGATGCCGATCGCCTGCGAGGCGATGCCGATACGGCCGGCGTCGAGCACGCCCATGGCGATCTTGAAGCCCTCGCCTTCCTTGCCCAGCACGTCATCGGCGTCCGCCACGTAATCCTGGAACTCGATTTCGCAGGTGGCCGAGGCACGGATGCCCAGCTTCGGCTCGGTCTTGCCGCGATGGAAGCCGGCCTTGTCGGTGTCGATCATGAAGGCGGTGATGCCACGCGCGCCCTGTTCCGGATCGGTCATCGCAAACAGCACGATGTACTTGGCCACCGGGCCGGAGGTGATCCAGCTCTTCTTGCCGTTGATCACGTAGGTGCCGTCGGCCTGCTTGACCGCGCGGCACCGCATGGCCGTCGCATCTGACCCGGACTGCGGCTCGGTCAGCGCGAACGCGCCGATGGCCTCGCCCTCGGCGATGGCGCGCACATACTTCTGCTTCTGCGCTTCGCTGCCGTGGGTCAGGATGCCGTTGCAGAACAGCGAGTTGTTGACCGACATGATCGTCGAATGCGCAGCGTCTCCGGCGGCGACCTCCACCATCGCCAGGACGTAGGCGATCGGGTCCATGCCCGCACCGCCGTAGGCTTCGGGCACTTCAATGCCCATCAGACCGTTCTCGCCCAGCAGGCGGATGTTCTCCAGCGGGAACTCGCCGGTGCGGTCGTGGTGTTCGGCGCTGGGCGCGATTTTTTCCTGCGCGATTCGGCGCGCAACGTCCTGCAGCATCAACTGCTCTTCGGTAAAGCTGAAATCCACAACACCCTCCCGGGTACAGAGTGATAAGGGCCACAGTGCGCGCGGCCCGGTCGGGCGATTGTACCGGGGGGCGGGGAAAGCACGCCTGACTTGACCGCACCGCCGCCAAAGGACGAAAATATCTCTATATCGCGATAGGTAGATATTTATGGATCTCGAGGACTGGTCCGTCCGGCTGAAAGTGTTTGCCGACGCCACCCGGGTGCGCCTGCTGGCGCTGCTGGAACAGGAAGAACTCACCGTGGCCGAGCTGTCGGCCATCACCACGCTGGCGCAGCCGCGGGTGTCCACCCACCTGGCCCGACTCAAGGAAGCCGGCCTGGTACGCGACCGTCGCTCCGGCGTCTCGGCGTATTACCGCTTCGATGACGCCGCGCTGGATCCGGCGCAGCGCGCATTGTGGCATGCCCTGAGCACCGGCAGCGACGACCCGCTGCTGCGCCAGGATGCTGAACGCGTTGCTGCCGTCATGGCCAGCCGTGCGGCGGACCAGAACTGGGCCGACAGCGTCGCCGGCGACATGGAACGCCATTATTCCCCGGGCCGCACCTGGGAGGCGCTGGCACGCACCGCCCTGCCGTTGCTGGAAACCGGTGACGTGCTCGACATCGCCTCCGGTGACGGCGTGCTGGCCGAGCTTGTGGCGCCGCACGCCAAGCGCTACATCTGTATCGACACCAGCGCGCGCGTGGTCGCCGCCGCCAGCGAGCGCCTGCGCCGGCTGGCCAACGTGGAAGTACGCGAAGGCGATATGCATGCCCTGCCCTTCCCCGACCAGAGCTTCGACCTGGTGGTGCTGATGCACGCACTGACCTATGCGGCCAAGCCGGCCCAGGCCGTCGCCGAGGGTGCGCGCGTGCTGCGCCCGGGCGGTCGCCTGCTGCTGTGCAGCCTGGCCCGTCACGAGCACCGTGCGGCCGTGGATGCCTATGGCCACGTCAACCTCGGCTTCAGCGACAAGGAACTGCGCAAGTTCGTGGAGAAGGCCGGCCTGGTCGTCTCCAGCCTGGAAACCGTGACCCGCGAGAAGCGCCCGCCGCATTTCGAAGTCATTTCGCTGATCGCCAGCAAGCCCTGAGGTCTGCCCATGCCATCCCTGCCCTGGCTCCACCCCGACCGCGTGCACGCGCTGGAAACGGCGCTGGCCCAGCGCATCCTGATCATCGATGGCGCCATGGGCACGATGATCCAGCGGCATGGGCTGGAAGAGGACGATTACCGCGGCGCGCGCTTCGCCGGCGGTTACGACCACCAGCACGGGCCCGGCTGCGACCATGCCGCGCCCGGCGACACGCCGCAGGGACATGACCTCAAGGGCAACAACGACCTGCTGTTGTTGACCCGCCCGGAGGTGATCGGCGGCATCCATACCGCGTACCTGGAAGCCGGCGCCGATCTGGTCGAGACCAATACGTTCAACGCGACCTCGGTCAGCCAGGCCGACTATCACCTTGAACACCTGGTCTACGAGCTCAACAAAGCCGGTGCCGCAGTAGCGCGCGCCTGCTGCGATGCGGTCGCGGCGACCACGCCGGGCAAGCCGCGCTTCGTGATCGGGGTGCTCGGCCCGACCAGCCGCACCGCCTCGATCAGCCCGGACGTGAACGATCCGGGTTTCCGCAATACCAGCTTCGATGCGCTGCGCGAGACCTACCGCGAGGCCATCGATGGGCTGATCGACGGCGGTGCCGACACCCTGATGGTGGAAACCATCTTCGATACGCTCAACGCCAAGGCCGCGCTGTTCGCCATCGAAGAAGTGTTCGACGCCCGCGGTGGTCGGCTGCCGGTGATGATCTCCGGCACGATCACCGACGCCTCCGGCCGCACCCTGTCCGGGCAGACGGCCGAGGCGTTCTACGCCTCGGTCGCGCACGGCCGGCCGCTGTCGATCGGGCTGAACTGCGCGCTCGGCGCCAGCGACATGCGCCCCCACGTGGAGACCTTGTCCACGGTGGCCGAGTGCCTGGTCAGCGCGCATCCCAATGCCGGCCTGCCCAATGCGTTCGGTGAGTACGACGAAACCCCGGAAGAAATGGCCACCACGCTGCGCGAATTCGCCAGCGCCGGTCTGCTCAACCTGGTGGGCGGCTGCTGCGGCACCACCCCGGCACACATCCGTGCCATCGCCGAAGCGGTGGCGGATCTGCCGCCGCGCCGCCTGCCCGCACCACCGCTGGAAGACGCGGCATGACCGCATCCGCCCCACGCTCCCGTTGTCGTTGACCTTCCTCCGCCAGCCCGTGCCCGCCTGCCCATGACGTCTTCCCGCCACACCCGCCTGTCCGGTCTCGAGCCGCTGGTCATCACCCCGGACCTGCTGTTCGTCAACATCGGTGAGCGTACCAACGTCACCGGCAGCGCGCAGTTCCGCAAGCTGGTGAAGGAAGAGCGCTACGAGGAAGCGGTGGAAGTGGCGCGCCAGCAGGTCGCCAACGGCGCGCAGATTCTCGACGTCAACATGGACGAGGGCCTGATCGATTCCGAAAAGGCGATGACGCGCTACCTCAACCTGATCATGTCCGAGCCGGACATCGCCCGGATTCCGGTGATGGTCGACTCCTCCAAGTGGAGCGTGATCGAAGCGGGGCTGAAGTGCCTGCAGGGCAAGAGCGTGGTCAACTCGATCTCGCTCAAGGAAGGCGAAGCGCAGTTCATCGAACAGGCGCGCAAGGTACTGCGTTACGGCGCGGCGGCCGTGGTGATGGCCTTCGATGAAGAAGGTCAGGCCGATACGTGCGCGCGCAAGGTCGAGATCTGCACCCGCGCCTACCGGGTCCTGACCGAGCAGGTCGGCTTCCCGCCACAGGACATCATCTTCGACCCGAACATCTTCGCCGTCGCCACCGGCATCGAAGAACACGACAACTACGCGGTCGACTTCATCGAAGCCACCCGCATCATCAAGCGGACGTTGCCGCACTGCCATGTCTCCGGCGGCGTCTCCAACGTGTCGTTCTCCTTCCGCGGCAATGAAACCGTGCGCCAGGCGATCCACTCGGTGTTCCTGTTCCATGCCATCGGCGCGGGCATGGACATGGGCATCGTCAACGCCGGCGCGATGCCGATCTACGATGATCTCGACGCCGAGCTGCGCGAGCGCGTTGAGGATGTGATCCTCAACCGCCGCAGCGATGGCACCGAGCGCCTGCTGGAGATCGCCGAGCGCTACAAGGGCAAGAAGGGCGAAGTGCGCGGCGAAGACCTGGCCTGGCGCGAGAAGCCGGTCAATGACCGCCTTGCCCATGCGCTGGTGCACGGCATGGATGCGTGGGTCGAGCAGGACACCGAAGAGGCGCGTGCGCGTTCGACCCGTCCGCTGGATGTGATCGAAGGGCCGCTGATGGACGGCATGAACATCGTGGGCGACCTGTTTGGCGCCGGCAAGATGTTCCTGCCGCAGGTGGTCAAATCCGCACGCGTGATGAAGAAGGCGGTGGCCTACCTGCTGCCGTACATCGAGGCGGAAAAGGCCCGCAGCGGCGACACCGCCAAGAGCAACGGCAAGATCATCATGGCCACGGTCAAGGGTGACGTGCACGACATCGGCAAGAACATCGTCGGTGTGGTCCTGGCCTGCAACAATTTCGACGTGGTCGATCTGGGCGTGATGGTCCCGGCGCAGAAGATCCTGGACGCCGCGCGCGCCGAGAACGCCGACATCATCGGCCTGTCCGGCCTGATCACGCCCTCGCTGGAAGAGATGAGCCACGTCGCCCGCGAGATGGAGCGCCAGGGCTTCACCATGCCGCTGATGATCGGCGGTGCGACCACCTCGCGCGCGCACACCGCGCTGAAGATCGACCCGCATTACAAGGCGCCCACGGTGTGGGTGAAGGATGCCTCGCGCGCGGTCGGCGTGGCGCAATCGCTGATCTCGCGTGAGCTGCGCGATGCCTTCGTGGCCGCCAACGAGGTCGACTACGCCGACATCCGCCAACGCCACCGCAACCGCGGCGACGCCAAGCGGTTGGTCACCCTCGCCAAGGCACGCGCCCAGCGGTTCGTGGGCGACTGGGGCAACTACACACCACCGGCGCCGCGCAAGCCGGGCCTGCATGTGCTCGACGATTACCCACTGGCCGACCTGGTCGAGGTGATCGACTGGACCCCGTTCTTCCAGGCCTGGGAACTGGCCGGCAAGTTCCCGGCGATCCTGACCGATGAGATCGTCGGCCCGCAGGCCACCGATCTGTACCAGGACGCCCGCGCGATGCTCACCCGCATCGTCGAGGAGAAGTGGCTGACCGCCAAGGCCGTGTTCGGCCTGTGGCCAGCCAACAGCGTCGGCGATGACGTGCACCTGCGCACCGACAACGGCCCGGCCGTGCTGCACTTCCTGCGCCAGCAGGTGGACAAGCCGGTCGAACGCCCGGATTTCTGCCTGGCCGATTTCATCGCCCCGGCCGACAGCGGCAAGCAGGATTGGATCGGTGCGTTCGCGGTCACCGCCGGTATCGGCATCGACCCGCACGTGGCCCGCTTCGAGGCCGATCACGACGATTACAACGCGATCCTGCTCAAGGCGCTGGCCGACCGCCTGGCCGAAGCGCTGGCCGAGCGCCTGCACCAGCACGTGCGCATGGATTACTGGGGCTACCAGCCCGATGAGCAGCTGGACAACGAATCGCTGATCGCCGAAAAGTACGCCGGCATCCGTCCTGCCCCGGGCTATCCGGCCTGCCCGGAACACAGCGAGAAGGCCACGCTGTTCCGCTTGCTGGATGCCGAGCGCAACGCGGACATGCAGCTGACCGAGAGCTTTGCGATGCTGCCCACCGCGGCGGTGTCGGGCTATTACTTCAGCCACCCGCAGAGCCAGTATTTCGTGGTCGGCCGGGTCACCCGTGAGCAGGTGGTCGACTATGCCAAGCGCAAAGGCGTGGACCGCGTGCAGGCCGAGCGCTGGCTGGCCTCGAACCTGGATTACGATCCGGAATGACCGCGTCACCCGACCAACGGTCGGGTGCTACCGGCGTGATGGATTGACGGTGTCGTTCGTTTGCCCGACCCACGGTCGGGTGCTACCGGCATAATGCACGGGTAGGCACCCACTGTTGGCGGGTGCGCGCCCTCCGAGACCCTGCATGACCGCCCTCCCCCGCGACGCCGTACCGGCCGTGCGCCTGTCGTCGTTCTACCTGTTCTATTACGCCGCCCTGGGCGCGTTCACGCCGTACTGGTCGTTGTTCCTGACCTCGCGTGGCATGAGCGTGACCGCGATCAGCGTGATGATGGGCATCTGGTACGCCACCCGCATCGTGGCCCCCACCACCTGGACCTCCCTCGCCGTCGCCTCGCCGCGCCCGATCTTCTGGCTGCGGCTGGGCTGCGTGCTCACCCTGCTGACCTTCTGCGCGTTCCTGCTGCCATTGCCGCAGCCGTGGCTGTACCCGGCGATGATCGCGTTCTGCTTCTTCTACAACGCGGTGATGCCGCAGTTCGAATCGATCACGTTGACGCACCTGGGCAGCGACAGCCATCGCTATGGGCTGATCCGGGTCTGGGGCTCGCTGGGCTTCATCGCCGTGGTGATGCTGTTCGGCTGGATCATCGAAGGCGACGGCGGTGCCGGCAACGCGCATCTGCTGCCGTGGTTGATGCTGCCGCTGTTCGGCCTGCTGACCGCCTCGGGCTTTGCCAACCACTACGCACGCAACCTGCAGCGCACTGACGGCGATGCCAGTGGCTTCTGGGCGATCGTGCGCAAGCCGCAGGTGCTGGCGTTCTTCCTGGCCGCGTTCATGGAGCAGCTGTCGTTCGGCCCGTACTACACGTTCTTTTCGGTCTACATGGATCACCACGGCTATGCGACCTCCACCCTGGGCGTGCTGTGGACGGTCGGGGTGGTGTTCGAAGTGGGCGTGTTCTTCACCATCGGGCGCTTCTTCCGGCGCTATGACGCCAGCTGGATGCTGCTGATCGCCCTGCTCAGTTCCACCGTGCGCTGGGCGGTCACCGCGCTGTTCCCGGAGAACCTGCCGGTGATGCTGGTCGCCCAGACCGCGCATGCACTGGGCTTCGCCGCCTTCTTCGCCGCCGCGATGCAGATGCTGGCCACCTACTTCCCCGGGCGCCTCAACGGCCATGGCCAGGGCTTGTTGTACGGCTTCTCCTCCGGGGTGGGCGGCGTGCTCGGCGCGCTGATCGCGGGCCAGTTGTGGCCGATCGATCAGGGCCGTACCGCGTTCCTCGCGGGCAGCGGGTTTGCGTTGGCCGGCGCCTTGCTGTGCTTCTTCGCGATCAGCCTGCCGCTGCTGCGCGCGCGCACGCGCTGATCATCCGCTGCCGGTAATGCCGGCCAGTGGCCGGCAACCCGATCCCCCGGATGGGGTAGGCTCAAGGCTCCCCCTGACTGGAGCCGCCGATGCGACCGACCCGCCTGTGGGCGCTGCTGCTTGCCGCCACCACCGCCCTGCCTGCCGTAGCCGAGCCGATCCTGTTCGACAATGCCCGTGTCTTCGATGGCACGCGCGACCTCGGCATCACACCGGTGCTGATCGACGGCGCGCGGATCGTGCATGTCGGCACGCCGCTGCCGGCGGCCGCCACCGGTGCGCGCCGCATCGATTACACCGGCAAGACCCTGTTGCCCGGCCTGGTCAGCGACCATGCCCATGTTGGCAACACGCAGGGGCTGGAGCACGGCGACCGTTTCTACACCCATGACAACGTGGTGCGTGACCTGCGCCAGTTCCAGCGCTACGGCATCACCACGGTGACGGCGCTGGGCATGAACGGCGCGGACTTTTTCGCCATCCGCCAAGCGGTGAACGCCGATCCCGGCCTGGGTGCGCAGCTGTATGGCGCCGGCGGCGGTATCGGCGCCCCGGATGGCGCACCCCCGGCAGATACCATGGGTCTGCGCCATGACCCGGTGGCACGGCCGCGCAACGCCGAGCAGGCGCGCGCGGCCGTGGCCATCCAGCACGCCGATGGCGTGGATCTGATCAAGCTGTGGGTCGATGATCTCGGCGGCAAGCGTCCGATGATGACCCCGGAGGTCTACCGCGCGGCCATCGCCGAAGCACATGGGCGCGGGCTCAAGGTCGCTGCCCACATCCACGATCTCGAGCAGGCCCGCGACCTGGTCGATGCCAACGTCGACATCCTCGCCCACGGTATCCGCGACCGCGCGGTGGACCCGATGCTGGCGCGGAAGATGCGCGACCAGGGCACCTGGTACATCCCCACCATCGCCATCGACGAGGCCAACTACAGGTATGCAGAGCATCCGCTGGCATTGCAGCAGCCCTTCCTGCGCCAGGCACTGCACGCCGATGTGCTGGCGCGCTGGTCGCAGCCGGAGTGGCAGCGCAGCCAGCTGGCCAGCGATGGCATACCGGCCGCACGCAAGGCGGTCGCAACCAATCTGGACAACGTGCGCCGCCTGCATGCGGCCGGGGTGAAGCTTGGCTTCGGCACCGATGCCGGCGCGATGCCGCAACGGGTGATCGGCGTGGCCGAACACCGGGAACTGCAGCTGTTGGTGGAGGCCGGGCTGACGCCCTCCGAAGCCTTGCACGTCGCCACCACGCAAGCGGCGGCATTGCTGGGGCAGACCGACCGCGGCCGCATTGCCGCCGGCAAGCGCGCCGACCTGCTGGTGCTCGATGCCGATCCGCTGGTGGATATCGCCAACACGCAGCGCATTGGCGCGGTCTGGCAGGCGGGCCAGGAAGTCGCCGGGCCCATCGAAGCCGCTGCAGACACGGCTACCCGCGACTGATCGCGGGCGGTGTGATTCAGGGGGCGACGGCGGGCGCCGTCGTCTCCCACCGCGCCAACTGCGCCTGGAAATCAGGCAGCAGCAGACGATTGCCATAGCCGCTGAGATGGTCACCATCGAAGAACAGCGGCTTGCCCTCACGGGTCGGCAGGCATTGCTCGCCGGGGCACAGCAACGGCATCGGATCCCAGATCGACGCGCCGGGCAGACCTGCAGCCACCTGCTGCAGGCCGGCCAATACCGGGGCACGCAACTGCTCGATCTCGCTGCGCGGCACGGTCATGCCGTTGGCGCAGATCGGGTTGTGGCGGTTGAATACATCCGAGCACCGGTACGGGGGCGCGGGCAGCACGGGTTTGGGCGCTTCCAGCACGATGTGAACACCGCGATCGGCCAGCGGCCTGAGCTGCTCGATCCAGTGCGCGATTTCGGCGGTGCGGCCTGCATTGGCCGCCTCGCTGAGATGGTCGGCGCGAACCTGCGCGACATCGAACAGTGCGTACTGCTCAGACAGGCGCGGCAGCCGCAGCCCTGCCAACAGCACCACATCGCCCGGCTGCGCACGCGCCTGGATATCATCCAGCACATTGCGCGCATAGGCCTCGCAGGCCGGATTGGGCCCCTGCCAGGCGCGCAGCCCAACCAGCGCGCACCCTCCGCTGCCATACAGGCGGATCGGCGCTCCATCCCGCACAACCAGGCGCTGCAACATTTCGTGGTAGGCCAGCGCATGCGAATCACCGGCCACGAACAGTTGGCGGGTGGATGCGGTGCGTCCCGGGCACTCACCACGCTCATACAGACGCGCCTGCCCGCCCAGCACCGGCACGTTGCTGACCCGCACGCGGCAGTCCGGGATTTCCTTCTTCAGCCCCTTGGCATACGGGTACCAGTCCAGCAGGGCACGGCTGACCACACTGAGCGAGGTGTACTGCTGGGTCTTGACCAGCGCCGACTGCAGGCCGGCGCCGAGCACCAGTACGCCCAGCCCGACCACGACCCAGCGCGCGTTGCTGACGCGCCAGCGTGCCCCATGCCGCAGGGGCTGTTCCACCCAGCGCCACGACAGCCAGGACAACAGTGCCACGCACAGCAGCGCGGCGCCGCCGGTGGCCACCGTCTCCAGGCCCACCGTCCAGCGGAACAGCACGAAGACCGGCCAGTGCCACAGGTACAGCGAGTAGGACAGCCGACCGATCGTCACCATCGGCGTGGTCGCCAGCGCGCGCCCGATCCAGCCCCCGGGTGAGCGCTGCAGCAGGCCCAGCAACCCCAGCGTGCCCACCACCGGCCACAGCCCATCGATCCACGGCGAATGCCCCGGCCGTGCCGCCCACAACCCATAGCCCAGCGCCGCAAGGCTCAGCACCAGCAGCGGCGAGCGCCAGCTGATACCGCGCGGCGGAGCCGGTGGCGGCGTGAACCGGCCGCTCAGGGACAATAGCTGGAACAGCAGCACGCCAGCGCCCAGCTGCCAGAAGCGGGTGGTGGTCAGGTAGAACGCATCGATCTCATGGCCGCCCTGCCGCGCACGGAACACCGCGTAGCCCAGCGATGCCACGGTTGCCACGCCGAACAGGCCCAGCGACAGCCAGCGCCCGCGCGGGCCTCTGGCCCACGCCAGGAACAACAGCGGGAACAGCAGGTAGAACTGCTCTTCCACACCCAGCGACCAGGTATGCGTGTACGGATTGAACTCGGTGCGCGGCGAGAAGTAGTCGTTGCCGGTGCTGGCCAGCACCCAGTTGCTCAGCCCGAAGAACGCCATCCGGCCGGTCTTGTCGCTGGTCTCGCTGAGCCAGGATTCGGGAATCAGCAACGCGCTGAGCATCGCCGTCACCAGCAGGCAGACCACCAGTGCCGGCGCGATGCGACGCATGCGGCGCGCATAGAAGCGTGCCAGCCCGGCCCAGCCGCCGACCGCCGGCAGGCGATCCACCGAGGCGCTGACCACGAAACCGGAGATGACGAAGAACACATCCACGCCAGTGAAGCCACCCGGCAACCAGCTCGCCTTGAGGTGATAGAGGATGACCGCCAGCACGGCGATCGCACGCAGGCCATCGATATGCGGGAAATACCCGGGACTGCGTTCCTGCATGGCCCTGCTCCTGACATGCAACGGGCGCCTGACGGCGCCCAGTGCGTTCAACAATGGTTGCGTTGGCTTACCAGACCAGGTCGTCGGGCACCTGGTACTGCGGATCGGCATACGGATCTTCACCGGCCGGCGCATCCGGATCGACCTTCAGCGCCACCGACGGTGCGAACACCGCTTCGGCGTCGGCCAGCACCGCGGCAGTCACCAGCACATAGCGGCCGTTCTGCTGCAGCACGCCGAGCTCGCCGGCATTGAGTGCCTTGAGCTGATCGGCGGTGACGTAGATGCGCTTGATCTTGCCGCCATAGGGGAAGTGGCGCGCGATGTCGGCCGCTTCAGCGTTGAGCGACTTGCCTTCCAGCAGGACCTCCAGCTTGGCCTTGGCTTCGCGACGCAGACGCGCTTCTTCCTGCTTCAGGCGCTCGGCCTCGATGCGGTCGTCTTTTTCCTTCTGCGCGCGGATCGCATACGCCTTGGCGAGGTCGATGTCCTCGCGCGAGCGCGGTTTGCCGGGTGCGCCCTGCGGCGGGCGGGCACCGGGGCGGCCCTTGCCCTGCGGGCGGCGGTCGCCGTCGCGGGCGGGGCGCTGGCCCTCGCCTGGCTTGCCGGCCGGGCGTGCGCCCTGCGGCTTGCCGGCCGGGCGGCCGTCACGGCGCGCGTCGGGTCGACGATCCGGCTTGCGGTCGTTGGTTCGTTCGGGTTTGGGCGCGGCTTTGAAGCCAAGGCCCAGCAGCTGGTCGCGGAGAGTATCGCTCATGACGTCAGATCAGTAATGCGGAGGCGGCGGCTCTTCGGCCGAATCGGAATACAACGCGGTGCGGACCTTGCCGAGGTCTTCGAGCAGGATACGGGTCAGGTCGGCATTGCGGTTGCCTTCCATGCGCGCATCGGCCAGGGCCTCGCTCAGTTCGGCCAACGCCTGCTCCTGGAAGGAGACGCGCATTTCCAGCTCGATCAGGCGTGCTTCCAGTGCCTGTTCGCGCTCGGAGGGTGTGGACTCATGCATTCAACGAACGTCCCCGGCCAATGCCGTAGTAAGCCAGGCCCGCGGCTTCGATGTCCTGCGGGTCGTACAGATTGCGGCCGTCAAACACGACCGCATCGTTGAGCATCTCGCGCAGGCGGACGAAATCCGGGCTGCGGAACTGCTTCCATTCGGTCACCACGACCAGCGCATCGGCGCCCTCGAGGGCGTCGTACGCGTTGTCGCAGAACACCAGATCATCGCGCTCGCCGAAAATGCGGCGCGCTTCTTCGGTCGCTTCCGGATCGTAGGCGCGCACCTGCGCCCCCGCCTCCCACAGCTGCGCCAGCAGGCGACGGCTGGAGGCTTCACGCATGTCATCGGTGTTGGGCTTGAACGCCAGGCCCCACACCGCGAAGGTCTTGCCGCGCACGCCTTCATCCTCGCCACGGTCGTAGTGGCGCTGGATCAGGGCGTACAGATGCCCCTTCTGGTGCTCGTTGACGGCTTCCACCGCGTTCAACAGCTTCGGCTCATGGCCATGCTGCTGGGCGGTCCGGGCCAGGGCCTGCACATCCTTGGGGAAGCACGAGCCGCCGTAGCCGGCGCCGGGATAGATGAAGTGCCAGCCGATGCGCGGATCCGAGCCGATGCCCTGACGGACCTGCTCGATGTCGGCACCGACCTTCTCGGCGATATTGGCGATTTCGTTCATGAACGAAATCTTGGTCGCCAGCATCGCGTTGGCCGCGTACTTGGTCAGCTCCGCCGAGCGCACGTCCATCTCCACCACGCGGTCGTGATTGCGATTGAACGGCGCATACAGGCGGCGCATCAGCGCGACCGATTCGGGATTGGACGCGCCCACCACGATGCGGTCGGGCCGCATGCAGTCGGCGACCGCGTCACCTTCCTTGAGGAATTCGGGGTTGGAGACCACGTCGAACGCGATCTCCACGCCGCGCTCGGCCAGCGCCTGCGCGATGGCCTCACGGACTTTGTCGGCCGTGCCAACCGGCACGGTCGATTTGTTCACCACCACCACCGGCACGGTGATGTGCCGGCCGATGGTGCGGGCCACGGCCAGCACGTACTGCAGGTCGGCACTGCCGTCCTCGTCCGGTGGCGTGCCCACGGCAATGAAGATCACCTGGCCATGCGCGATCGCGGCGGCGGCGTCGGAGGTGAAGGTCAACCGCGACGCATCGTGGTTGGCCTTGACCATCGGTTCCAGGCCGGGCTCATAGATCGGGATGATCCCGTTGTTGAGGCCGTCGACCTTGGCCTGGTCGATATCGACACAGATCACCTGGTGGCCAACCTCGGCCAGGCAGGTACCCGTGACAAGACCGACGTAGCCGGTACCGAAAATCGCAACGCGCATGGGCGGTGGTGCTCCAGATCCGTTACGGCAGAACGTTCAGCAGCTCGACGTCGAACGTCAGCGTCGCGTTCGGACCGATCGGGCCGCCAGGGGTGCCCTGCTCGCCATAGGCCAGCTCGCCCGGAATCCAGAAGCGGTACTTCGAGCCGGTCGGCATCAGCGAAACGCCTTCGGACCAGCCCTTGATCACCTGGTCCAGACCGAACTCGATCGGCTGGCCACGCTGGTAGCTGCTGTCGAACACGGTGCCGTCGAGCAGCTTGCCTTCGTAGTTCACGCGCACCTTGCTGGTCGGCATCGGGCGCTCACCCGAACCCGGGCGCAGCACCTGGTACTGCAGACCCGAGGCGGTGGTCACCACGCCCGGCGCGGTCTTGTTCTTGGCCAGGAAGTTGTTGCCATCCACCCGGTTGGTACCGGCCTGGGCGGCGGACTTGGCGTCCATTTCAGCCTGCTTGCCCTTCATGAAGCCTTCCAGCGTGGCCTTGGCCTGCTCGGCCGTCATCTTCGGGGTGCCATTGTTGAAGGTGGTGCTGACCGCATCGAACAGCGCGTCCAGGTCCAGATCGTCCTTCAGCGGTGCCAGCGACGGGCCCACGGCGAAGCCGCCCAGCATCAGGCCGACCTTTTCACGGTCCACCTTCGGCGGCGCGGTGCCCGGCGCAACGCCCGGAACCGGCTGGCCGCTCTTGGCCATCACGGCCTGGCGCAGGGCGGCATCGGTCTTCTGCGCCTCTTCCTGGCTGATGAGCGGCTGCTTGCCTTCAAAGGCATTGGTCACACCGCGGCGCAGGGCGGCCAGGTCGATCTCGCTGGAAATCGGACCGAACGAATTGGCCACATCGATACCGATGGCGTAGCCGAGCTTTTCCCGTTGGGTGTTCAAAGTGGAAGTCTCCTTGACAGCCGCGCGGGCGGCTGGTTGTTGCGACATCGCGGTACCGGTGGCACCCATCGCCAGAATCAGAACCGACGCCGCGGCGCCGCGCATTCCCATCTTCATTCGCTGCATTCCTGGAAGTGACTGGACGCCGACGTCGGCGCGAAAGCAACCATTGTCGCACGCGCGTCCGAGATGTCGATATCGTCAGCGCTTGTTGGCGGTGACAGAGAGTTCACGTTCGATCGCCGCCACCAGCTTCGGATCGTCCGGCGTGACCTTGCTCGGGAACTGCGCCACCACCCGGCCGTCGCGGCTGATCAGATACTTGTGGAAGTTCCAGCCCGGGGACACGCCCGTGGCGGTGGCGAGACTGCGATACAGCGGCGTCGCGTCCGGCCCGGTCACCACCACCTTCTGGAACATAGGGAACTTCACGCCGTAGGTCAGCGTGCAGAACTCCTGGATCTGGGTCTCGTCGCCCGGCTCCTGCCCCTTGAAGTCGTTGGAAGGGAAGCCAAGCACCGAGAAACCACGCGCGGCGTACTTGCGCTGCAACGCCTCCAGACCTTCGTACTGCGGGGTGAAACCGCACTTGCTGGCGGTGTTGACCACCAGCAGCACCTTGCCGCCGTACTGCTTGGCCAGGTTGACCTCGCCCTTCCCGGCCAGCGGGCGGTAGCTCACATCCAGCAGATCGGCCGCCTGGGCCGACGCGCCCACCAGCAGGCCGGCCGCCAGCAACAGCAGGGACCAACGCGCCCGGCGCGGCGCGCGGTCGCGACGGACAGACGACAGCAGAGACACGTGGTGCATCGCGACACTCCAAAGTGGGGACAACGAGGGGGTGAACGGGCCTGGCAAGGGCTGCCAAGGCTGCGGCGGCACTATATCACCGGTGTTTTTGCCGCCGGACGCCGCCGGTCCGCCGGTTTCGGGCGCCCACCAGCAACGCGGTCGCGGCGCCACATGCAGGGCGCGGGTCGGCCCCATTCAGGGCTGCTTTGTCGCATCTGGCGATGTCAGCCGCGGCGGCTGACATCCGCATATGATTGCCTGAATGCGCTGGTGGCTTGCCATACCATTGACATCAATGAATGTGCGCTGGCGCAGTTCGACGCCGCACACTGATAACATATTGTTTATATTCAATGACTTGGGATATTTCGAACGCGGTCATGCCGCCCCTGCCATCAGTTGGGTATCGCCCCCTGTTGATCTTCGGCGTGCCGGTGTTATAGTTGCATACAACACCAGTCACCTAGACAGGGGAAGCCCATGAACCGCATGCGCCACCGCCACGCCGCCAAAGCCGTCACCGCCGCCTCGGCGTTGCTCCTGCTCGGCTGGTTCGGCATCCCCTCCGGTGACGCTGGCAGCCCTGCCAGCGCCGATGTGTTTGAAGGCCCGCAGGACGCAGGCGTCATCGAGGCAGGGACCGCCAACGGCGCCCCCACGCCCCCCCGCCGGCTGCACAGCTCCCTGTCCATGCCTTACTTCTCATTCGCGCAGTCGCTGAACCCACGGAGCTGACCATGAGCGATATTCAATGGAGCGATGGTGCTCCGATCTACCGCCAGCTGAAAGAGCGGGTGATCGCCATGATGCTTGACGGCATCATCAAGCCCGGCGATGCCCTGCCTTCGGTCCGGCAGGTTGCCGCCGAGTACCAGCTCAACCCCATCACCGTATCGCGCGCCTACCAGGAACTGGCTGATGAAGGCCTGGTCGAAAAGCGCCGCGGCCTGGGCATGTTCATGACCGAGGAAGCGGCCACGCAGCTGCGCAGCAGCGAGCGCGACCGGTTTCTCAATGAAGAATGGCCGCTGGTCCTGGAGCGCATCCAACGCCTCGGCCTGAACCTCGACGAATTGCTGCCCCAGGGGAAATCCTCATGAATGCCGTTGCAAGTGATGTCGTCATTTCCGCTCGAGGCCTGCGCAAGGCCTACAAACAGACCGTGGCGCTGGACAACACCAGTTTCACGATCGCACCCGGCCGCATCACCGGGCTGATCGGCCCCAACGGCGCCGGCAAGACCACCCTGCTCAAGGCGCTGCTCGGCCTGACCTCGGTGGAAGGCGAGCTGCGCGTGCTCGGGCTGGACCCGACCGAGCAGCGCAACGCCCTGATGAACGATGTGTGCTTCATCGCCGACGTGGCGGTGCTGCCGCGCTGGATGAAGGTGCGCGAGGCCATCGATTTCGTCGCCGGCACCCATCCGCGTTTCGACCGGGCGCGCTGCGAGCGCTTCCTGGCCTCCACCAAGCTGCATCCCAAGCAGCGCGTGCGCGAACTGTCCAAGGGCATGATCGTGCAGCTGCACCTGGCCCTGGTGATGGCCATCGATGCCAAGGTACTGGTGCTGGACGAGCCGACCCTGGGCCTGGACATCCTGTACCGCAAGGAGTTCTACCAGCGTCTGCTGGAGGACTACTTCGATGAGCAGAAGACGATCATCGTCACCACCCACCAGGTGGAAGAGATCGAGCACATCCTCACCGATGTGATGTTCATCCGCGATGGCCGCATCGCGCTCACCACCGATATGGAAGACATCGGCGAGCGCTATACCGAAGTGCTGGTGTCGGCCGATGCCGTCGAGGCCGCGCGCGCACTCAAGCCGATCGACGAACGCGCCCTGCCCTTCGGCAAGACCGTGCTGCTGTTCGACGGGGTGCCACGCGCCCAGCTCACGCCCTTGGGCGAAATCCGCAGCCCGGGGCTGGCGGATCTGTTCGTGGCCATCATGAAGGGAACCTACGCATGAACACCGTCAACCACCCCATCAGCAAGGCCAGCTCGTTCAAGTGGCTGCTCAAGCGTGAGTACTGGGAAAACCGCGGCGGGTTCCTGTATGCGCCGGTGATCGCCGGTGGCATCTCGCTGGTGATGAGCCTGCTCGGCATCGTGTTCGGCCTGGTGGCCATGCACCGTGCGGTCAAGAGCGGCGGCCTCCACCTCAACGACGAAAACGTCAGCATCAACGGCCTGGACCTGAGTCTGCTGACCAGCAAGCTCGATGCCAAGAACCTGCATGACCTGGCCAACGGCCTGGATCTGACCCTGATCCTGAGCTCGGGCTGGCCGCTGATCGTGCTCGCCTTCGTGGTGTTCTTCTACTGCCTGGGCGCCCTGTACGACGACCGTCGCGACCGCAGCATCCTGTTCTGGAAGTCATTGCCGCTGTCGGATACGTCCACCGTCCTGTCCAAGGCCGTGAGTGCGCTGCTGATCGCCCCGCTCATCGCGGTGATCGCCTCGGCCCTGACCATGTTCGGCTTCCTGGTGATGATCTCGATCGTGGTGATCGCCCACGGCGGCGATCCGATGCTGCTGATCTGGGGTCCGGCCAGCCCGCTGACCATTCTCGCCGGTCACCTGTCCTGGATCCCGGTCTACCTGCTCTGGGCCCTGCCGACCGTTGGCTGGCTGCTGCTGTGCTCGGCCTGGGCCAAGACCAAGCCGTTCCTGTGGGCGGTGATGCTGCCGCTGTTCGCCGGCATCATCGTCAGCACCACCAAGCTGATGACCCTGTTCGACCTGACCGGCGGCTGGTTCTGGAAGCACATCGTGGGCCGCCTGCTGCTCAGCGCGGTCCCGGCCAGCGACCAGTTCTACCGCGGCGAGTCGATGTTCAGCGGCAACGGCAACATGGACAACCTGGTCAACGAACTGGGCCCGAGCCACCAACTGGCTGCCTTCGCGATGCCGGAACTGTGGATCGGTGCCGCCGTCGGCGTGGTGTTCCTGTTCCTGGCCATCCGCCTGCGCCGCCGCGCCGGCGAAATCTGATCCCTGCCCTTCATCGAGGAACCGCCCATGATCCGCACGCTCGCTGTTGCTTCCCTGCTGTTGCTGCCGCTGACCGCGCTCGCCAATGAGCCGCAGTGCACGTTCAACGAAGCCCGTGACCTGAAGCTCGACCTGGCCGGCGCCAAGGCGGTGGTGTTCGAAGTGAACCAGCACGATCTGGTGCTGCAGGCTGGCCCGGGCGCGGCCCAGCTCGGGGGGCGCGCCTGCGCCTCCAACGCGGATTGGCTGCGCGAACTGACCGTGACCCAGCAGAAGGTCGGCGACAAGCTCGTCGTCCGCCTGCAGCGCGACGCCCGCAACACGCTCACCATCAGCGGCAGCAGCTATGCCTACCTGGACATGCGCGGCACCGTACCGGACTCGATCCTGGTCCAGCTCAAGGTCGGCTCGGGCGATGCCAGCGTCACCGGTGCGCACTCGCTGAGCGCGGACGTCGGCTCGGGTGACATCAAGCTTCAGGAGATCAAAGGCCTGGTGACCGCAGCGGTCGGCTCGGGCGATGTCATCCTCGACGGTGCCGGTGCGCTGAACCTGCTCTCGGTCGGTTCGGGCGATTTCAAGGCCCGCAACATCCGCGGGGACGCCAAGGTCGGCACGATCGGCTCGGGCGACTTCGAGCTGGATACGGTCGGTGGCAACGTCGAGATCGGCGTGGTCGGCTCCGGGGATACCGATGTGCGCAAAGCCAAGGGCAACGTGCGCGTCGGCACCGTCGGCTCCGGCGACACCGACCTGCGCGATATCGGCGGCAGCGTCACCGTGGACCGTCATGGGTCGGGCGATGTCACCGCGCGCGATGTCGGCGGCGACCTGCGCGTGGCCAACAGCGGCAGCGGCGATATCCGCCACAGCAACGTGCGCGGCCGGGTTGAACTGCCGCGCGGCAAGTAAGCCTCTCTTCTCCTCTGACGGATACGCATCATGACGACTCGACTGCTGCTGCCTGCCCTGCTGTTGTGCCTGCCGATCGCAGCCTGTACCGCCCCCGACAGTGGCAAGGGCAAGGCGCCCGCCGACCAGAGCGCCGCCGCCCCGGCGACCAGCGCGCTGGATACCGATGGCATCGGCAAGACCGTGCAGGAGGCCACCGAGAAGGCCCGCCGGGAGATCAGCCAGGGCAACATTTCCATCGCCAACGGGAAGACCCCGAAGGCGGAGATCAGCCCCCAGGGCGACCTGCTCATCGACGGCAAGGCGGTCACCGTGGACGCCCACCAGCGGGCGCTGCTGCTGGACTACCGCAAGCAGGTCGAGCAGCTCGCCAACGCCGGCATGGAAATCGGCGTGGCCGGTGCCAATCTGGGCGTGAAGGCGGCCGGCGAAGCGATCAAAGGCATGTTCTCCGGCGACACCCAGGGCATTGAGGCGCGCGTGAATGAAGAAGCCAGGAAGATCGAGGATCAGGCCCAGAGGCTGTGCGGGCTGCTGCCCGGCATGATGGCCAGGCAGCAGGCGCTGGCCGCCGCGCTGCCGGCCTTCCAGCCGTACGCGACGATGGACCAGAGCGACATCGACGACTGCGGCAAGTAACCCCGGCACTGCCTGCGACGATGCGTCGCAGGCAGGCCCTTCCCGGTGCGGGAGGACTACAATCTCCCCTCCCGTCGCATGCGTTGCCCTGCTCATGAAGAAGCTGAGTCTGTTGCTGTTCGCCCTGTTCTGCCTGGTCGCCACCGGTTGCGATCAGGAGTACCGCAATCACCGCGCCGAGCGCAGCAAGCCCAAGATCACCGTCAGCGACGGCATGGTCACCGTGCGCCGCGCACCTGCGCCGAACATCATCATCCTGCCCAACGGGCACATGAAGATCGATGAGATCGAAATTCCGCTCAATGAGGAGCAGCAGGCGATGCTGCAGGGCATGTTCGGCCAGCTGCAGGTGCTGCGCCAGAACACCCTGACCGACGCCCCGCCGGACCCGGCCAAGCGCTCGGTGAAAATCCAGGTGCCGGACGGCATGCAGCCGATCCCGCCGGATCTGATCACGAAGATCCCCGAGTTCAAGGATTACACCGAGACCTTCGGCAATCTGCAGGCCGCTCGCCACTGAGTTTGGGCGGGGACTCGCGCACAAAAAAACGGGCCGTTCGGCCCGTTTTTTATTTCAGGTCATACGCGCGCTCAACCGCCCCCGCCACCGCCGCCATGGATGCCACCGGCAGTGAGGGCCGCCGGATCCAGCAGCCTGCGCAGTTCGGCGTCGGACAGGCCACTGTCTTCCTTGGCCACGTCCAGCACCGGGCGTTGTTCCTTGTAGGCACGCTTGGCGATCGCCGCCGCCTTTTCGTAGCCGATGATCGGGTTCAAGGCGGTCACCAGGATCGGGTTGCGATCCAGTGCCTCGCGGACGCGATCCTCGCGCACTTTCAGCCCGGCGATCGCGGTATCGGCGAGCAGACGGGTGATGTTGGCCAGCAGGTTGATGCCATCGAGCAGGTTCGCCGCGATCAGCGGCAGCGTCACGTTCAACTGGAAGTTGCCGGTCTGGCCGGCCACGGTGATCGCGGTGTGGTGGCCGATCACCTGGGCGCACACCATCACGGTGGCTTCGGGGATCACCGGATTGACCTTGCCCGGCATGATCGAGCTGCCCGGCTGCAGCGCCGGCAGTTCGATCTCGCCCAGCCCGGCCAGCGGCCCGGCATTCATCCAGCGCAGGTCGTTGGCGATCTTGATCAGCGCCACGGCCAACGCATTGAGCTGGCCGGACAGTTCAACCGCATCGTCCTGCGCGGCCAGGCCTTCAAACTTGTTTTCCGCGCTGTCGAACTTGATGCCGGTCTGCTGCTTGAGCTGCTTGGCCACCAGCGTGCCGAACCGGGGTTCGGCATTGATGCCGGTGCCGATCGCCGTGCCGCCCAGCGGCAGGCGCCGCAGCCGCTTGAGGCTGTCCTCGATGCGATTCTGGGCCGAAGACAACTGCGCCGACCACGCACCGAATTCCTGCTCGAAGGTCAGCGGCATCGCGTCCATCAGATGGGTGCGACCGGTCTTGACCACCTTGCGCAGCGCACGGCCGCGCTTGTCGATGGTCTTGCGCAGGTGCACCAGTGAAGGCAGCAGCTGCTCATGCACGCCCAGCAACGCGGAGACACGCAGCGCGGTGGGAATCACATCGTTGGAGCTTTGCCCCTGGTTGACGTGATCGTTGGGATGCACCGCGGTCTTGCCGGCCTTGCCCGCGCGGTTGGCGAGCGTGGCAATGACCTCGTTGGCATTCATGTTCGAGGAGGTGCCCGAACCGGTCTGGTACACATCGATCGGGAAGTGCGCGTCGTGGCGGCCGTCGGCAACGTCCGCCGCAGCGGCTTCGATGGCCTTGCCGATGTTGCGCGGCAGATGGCCCAGCTCGACATTGACGTTCGCCGCAGCGCCCTTGACCAGGCCGAGCGCGCGGATGAAACCACGCGGCATGCGTTGGCCCGACACCGGGAAATTATCGACGGCGCGCTGGGTCTGCGCGCCCCACAACGCATCGGCGGGCACCTGCAGCTCGCCCATGCTGTCGTGTTCAATCCTGAAACCCTTGCTCATTGCTTCAACTCCGCACGTCTTTCGTGGATGAAAGGGAACCTGCGGCTGGCAACGGGCCTGATTCCCTGGCTGGCGGCTCTGATCACGATACTCTCAAGCACCGCTGAAACCCAAGACCGTGAGTGATCGGCTAGACTCGGGATCCGCTTCCATTCAGACAGCCTGCCGCCCCCATGGGTGACGATCCCGACAGTAGTACCGGGCGTGCCGCCGCGCACGCATCGATGACCGCCCTCGCCGCCCCGGCGACCGCGGGTACCCCTTCGCCCCTGGCAGCGCCGCTGCGGGGCCGCGAATGATCGGCAACCTCCTGCTGCTGGTACTGGCCCTGCTGCTGGTGGTGCTCAACGGCTTCTTCGTGGCCGCCGAGTTCGCCCTGGTCAAGCTGCGCCACACCCAGGCCGTCGGCCTGGCCGAGAACCACGGCTGGCGTGGGCGCCTGCTGCTCAACGTGCACGCGCACCTGGATGCGTACCTGTCCGCCTGCCAGCTGGGCATCACGCTGTCCTCGCTGGGCCTGGGCTGGGTCGGCGAACCGGCGTTCGCGCACCTGCTGCAACCGCTGTTCGATACGCTGGGGTTGACCCCGGAAGCCTCGCGCCTGACCGCTTTCATCATCGCCTTCAGCATCATCTCGTTCCTGCACATCGTGCTCGGCGAACTGGCCCCCAAATCGATGGCGATCCGCCGCCCGGAAGCAATGTCGCTGTGGACGGCCGCACCGCTGTACCTGTTCTACTGGGCGATGTATCCGGCCATCTGGCTGCTCAACAACAGCGCCAACGCGCTGCTGCGCCTGGCCGGCTGGGGTGATGTGGAGCACACCTCGCACCGTTATTCACGCGAGGAACTCAAGCTCATCGTGGGCCGCCAGCAGCCCACCGGCAGCGCGCCGGACCAGGACCTCACGCTGATGAGCCACGCGCTGGAACTGCCCGAACTGGTGGCCGGCGACCTGATGCGCTCGCGCGACCATATGCGTTCGTTCCGCGACGGGATGAGCCTGGCCGACGTGATGGCCGAGTTCGCCGAGAGCCGCTACAGCCGCTACCCGTGGTTCGACCGCGACGGCGAGGAAGTGCTCGGCATCCTGCACATGAAGGACCTGCTGGTGGAGATCGCCCGCGGCCATCCGACCGACGATCTGCGCCCGCTGCTGCGCCCGGCCAACCTGATCGCGCTGGAGACCCCGGTACCGCTGGTGCTGGAGCGTTTCCGCACCGGCACCACCCACCTGGCACTGTGCGTGGAAGAACACGGCCGCATCCTGGGCTACTTCACCCTGGAAGACTTGCTGGAAGTGGTGGTCGGCGATATCGAAGACGAGCACCCGCATATCGTCAAGGACGCCCCGACCCGCGGCGCGGACGGCACCCTGCTGGTGGCCGGCTCGACCTCCATCTTTCGGCTGGAGCGCCTGCTGGGCCATGACCTGAGCGCGCCCGACCATCTGAATTCGGTCGGCGGGCTGATCGTGCACCAGCTCCAGCGCCTGCCCGAGGAAGGCGAGCAGCTGGAGATCGACGGGCACCTGTTCACGATCAAGCGCATGGCCGGGCACCGGATCCAGGCGGTGACGGTGCGCATGGCACAGGCCGAGGACGCCGGGGCAGCGTAGAATGACGGCCCCCGCTGCCAACGACCTGCGCCCTGCCATGTCCGAATTCGCCCTGCTCGCCCTGTCCCCGCTCGATGGCCGCTACGCCGGCAAGGTCGACGCCCTGCGCCCGATCTTCTCCGAATACGGCCTGATCAAGGCCCGCGTGAAGGTGGAAGTGGAATGGCTGCTGGCACTGGCCAATGAGCCGGGTATCGTCGAACTGGCCCCGTTCTCGGCTGCCGCCACCGCCCGCCTGCGCGCCCTGGCCGACGACTTCGCCCCGGCCCACGCCGCGCGGGTGAAGGAGATCGAGCGCACCACCAACCATGACGTCAAGGCCGTGGAGTACTTCATCAAGGAACAGCTCGCCGCCGATGCCGAGCTGGGCCCGGCGCTGGAGTTCGTGCATTTCGCCTGCACCAGCGAAGACATCAACAACCTCAGCTATGGCCTGATGCTCGAGCAGGCCCGCCGCGAGGTGCTGCTGCCGTCGCTGGACAACATCGCCGGCGTGCTGCGCGCCCTGGCCCACGCCCAGGCGGCCCAGCCGATGCTGTCGCGTACCCACGGCCAGACCGCCTCGCCGACCACCCTGGGCAAGGAAGTGGCCAACGTGGTGGCCCGTCTGGAGCGCCAGCGCCGCCAGATCGCCGCGGTGGAGCTGACCGGCAAGATCAACGGCGCGGTGGGCAACTACAACGCCCACGTCATCGCCTACCCGGACGTGGACTGGCCGGCCTTCGCCCAGCGCTTCGTGGAAAGCCTCGGCCTGGTGTTCAACCCGTACACCACCCAGATCGAACCGCATGACAACGTCGCCGAAATCGGCGATGCCGCGCGCCGCGCCAACATCATCCTGATCGATCTGGCCCGCGACGTCTGGGGCTATATCTCGCTGGGCTACTTCAAGCAGAAGCTCAAGGAAGGCGAAGTCGGCTCGTCGACCATGCCACACAAGGTCAACCCGATCGATTTCGAAAACGCCGAAGGCAACTTCGGCATCGCCAACGCCCTGTTCGAGCATTTCAGCGCCAAGCTGCCGATCAGCCGCTGGCAGCGTGATCTGACCGACTCCACCGTGCTGCGTGCGGTCGGCACGGCCTTTGGCCACACCCAGGTCGCCCTGGACTCGCTGGCCAAGGGCCTGGGCAAGCTGACCGTGAACCCGGAACGCCTGGACGCCGATCTGGACGCCGCGTGGGAAGTACTGGCCGAAGCCGTGCAGACCGTCATGCGCCGCCACGGCCTGCCCAACCCCTACGAACAGCTCAAGGCCCTCACCCGTGGTCAGGGCATCACCACCGAGTCGATGCAGGCCTTCGTCGAATCCCTGGAGCTGCCGGCCGACGCCAAGCAGAGCCTGCGCGCCCTCACCCCGGGCGGCTACATCGGCCTGGCGGCGGACCTGGCCAAGGCGATCTGAAGGCATGGGCGCGGCACCGTCGCGCCCCCGAATACCCGTCTATACGCTGCAAGGATCTCCCCCATGGCCGCACGCAAGACCAAAACCCCCGTCATCGACATCCAGGCCCGCCCCGGCCTTCCGCTGGGCATGCCCGCCGCCACCTTCCTGCGCGACTACTGGCAGAAGCGCCCGCTGCTCATCCGCGGCGCCTTCCCCGATTTCGAAACGCCGGTCCAGCCCGAAGACCTCGCCGGCCTGGCCTGCGAGGAAGGCGCCCTGTCGCGCCTGATCACCCACGACCGCGCCACCGATGGCTGGAGCGTGCGTACCGGCCCGTTCCAGGAAGAAGAGTTCCCGGGCATGCCCGACCACGACTGGACCCTGCTGGTCCAGGACGTGGACAAGTGGGACGCCGACGTGCGCGCCCTGATCAGCCACTTCAACTTCCTGCCGCGCTGGCGCATGGATGACGTGATGATCAGCTTCGCCGCCACCGGCGGCTCGGTCGGGGCGCATGTCGACCAGTACGACGTCTTCCTGCTGCAGGCTTACGGCCACCGCCGCTGGCAGATCGATGCCAGCGAATCCATCAAGGGCAAGCGCCCGCCGCTGGACTTCCGCGACGACGTCGAACTCAAGCTGCTGCGCCGCTTCAAGCCGACCCACGACTGGGTGCTGGCCCCGGGCGACATGCTCTACCTGCCGCCGAACGTGCCGCACAACGGCGTCGCCGAAGACCCCTGCCTGACCTTCTCCTTCGGCATGCGTGCCCCGGCCTCGGCCGAGCTGATCAGCGACTACCTCGATACCCTGATTGACGGTGCCGACGAGTCCATCCGTTACCAGGATCCGGACCTGAAAGTGCCGCAGGACCCGAACGAGATCGACGTGGTCTCGATGAATCGCGTGGTCGAAGCGCTCAATGCGATCCGCATGAACGACCCGGACAAGCTCGGCGACTGGTTCGGCCGCTTCATCACCACCTACCGCGCCGCCGGGGAAGTGATGGCGCACGGCGAACCGCTGCCGCGCGAGGAGATCGAAGCCGCGCTGGGCGCGGGCGTGGAATTGCAGCGCCACCCGTGGGCGCGCCTGGCCTGGCGCCGTGCCAAGCGTGGCGCCAGCCTGTACTGCAGCGGCCTGGACTTCGCCCTGCCGGTCAAGGATGCCCAGGTACTGGCCGGCACCGAACAGATCGGCGCGGCGCTGTACCAGAAGCTCTCGGCCAAAGGCCGTGATGCCGTGCAGGCGCTGGTCGCCGGCGGCTTCTACCAGCTGGTGGACGATGCCGGGTTGGAGGATGAAGACGACTACGTCGCCGAGTACGACATCGTCGACGGCACCGACGCGGTCGAGGTCATCGATGACGAGGCCATCCAGGCCGACGTGCACGAGGTCACCATCCATGACGACGGCATCGAAGTGATCGTCGATTTCGATGACAGCGACGAGACCGACGGCAAGGACGAGCCCCCGCGCGGCTGATCCGCCCGCCCGCCATGGCCGCCTCCGGTTTCCAGGTTGACGTGGTCGATTACCCGGCGCAGCACGCGGCGCTGCACCGGGTGCGGTTCACCGTGTTCGTCGACGAACAGCAGGTACCGGCCGAGCTGGAGATCGACGCGCTCGATCCCCTCAGCGTGCACGTGCTGGCCCGGGACACCGACGGCGCGCCGATCGGTGCCGGCCGGCTCACCCCGGATGGGCGGATCGGCCGGATGGCGGTGCTGGCCGCCTGGCGCGGCAAAGGCGTCGGCGAGGCCCTGCTGCAGGCCCTGATCGATCAGGCCCGGGCCCGTGGCTGGCGCGAGGTCGGGCTGCATGCGCAGCTGCCGGCCCGCGTGTTCTACACCCGGCAGGGCTTCCTGCCGGAGGGCGAGGTGTTCGACGAGGCCGGTATCGCCCACCAGCACATGCGCCTGACCCTGTCCGGAGCGGTCACGATCGACCGGGCCGAGGACGCCGTGGCGATCACCACCGCACTGGTCCACCGCGCCCGCCGCCAGCTCTGGATCCACAGCCGCCAGCTCGACCCCGGCCTGCTTGATGCACCGCCGGTGCTGGAGGCGCTGCGACGCTACGCCACCGCCCGCCACGACAAACAGGCCTGGCTGATCGTCCACGACAGCGCCGCCATCCGGCAGGCCGGCTCGCCCCTGTTGACCCTGCTGCAGCGCCTGCCGAGCGTCTTCCGGGTGCGCGAAGTGAGCGATCCGATCGACCGCGCGACGGCATCGGCCTGCCTGCTCAATGACGCGGGCGACTACTACTTTCGTCTGAGTGGCCACCGCTTCGACGGTGAGGCGGGTGTGTCCCAGCCGGCACGTTCGCGGCCGTTGCAGGACGGTTTGCAGCGCGTATGGGAACGTTCGCGTGATTGCAGCGAACTGCGCGCACTGGGCCTGTAGCTCACCCCACGCTCCCGAACCTGTCTGGGAATGACACCGCGGTCCCCGCACTGGCCCGTACGGTGCCCCTTCCTGTCTCGATGGGGGTACAATTTGGGGTGTTAGATACCGCCCGCGCAGGGCTATTCACTTTTCCCTGCCGGATCATCGAAGCCTTACCCCACAAGCGAATCCGACTCTCCATCGTGGACAATCAACTGAAGCAGTTTGCGCAATCTTCGCAGCTCGCCGGCGGCAACGCCTCCTATATCGAGGATCTGTACGAGCAGTACCTCGTTTCTCCGGACAGTGTCGATCCCAAATGGAAGACCTACTTCGACGGCTTCCAGGGCCGCGAAGCCGGTGATATTCCGCATTCGGCCGTCATCGCCCACATTGCCGACGCCGCCAAGAATGCCGTCAAGAGCGGCACTGCCGCCGGTGCCGGCGACGAGCGCGAGCGCAATGTCGGCCGCCTGATCACCGCCTACCGTTCGCGTGGCCACATGGCGGCCCGCCTGGACCCGCTGAGCCTGACCGCGCCGACCAATCCGCCGGATCTGGGCCTGCCGTTCCACAGCCTGTCGGAAAGCGACCTGGGCAGTGAGTTCAGCACCGGCGGCGTCGCCGGCCAGCCGCGCATGAAACTGCGCGACCTGCTGGAGCGCCTGAAGAAGACCTACACCGGCTCGATCGGTGCGGAATTCATGCACATCTCCGAGGTCGAGCAGCGTCAGTGGCTGTACCAGCGCCTGGAACTGGCCGGTGGCAACTACAACCTGGATGCCGATACCCAGCGCCGGACCCTGGAGCGCCTGACGGCTGCCGAGGGTCTGGAGCGCTACCTGCACACCAAGTACGTCGGCCAGAAGCGCTTCTCGCTGGAAGGCGGCGACTCGCTGATCCCCATGATGGACACCATCATCCGTGACGCCGGCAAGGATGGCGTCAAGGACGTGGTGATCGGCATGGCCCACCGCGGCCGCCTGAACGTGCTGGTCAACACCCTCGGCAAGAGCCCGCGCAAGCTGTTCGACGAGTTCGAAGGCAAGTTCGAGCACGACGACCACGCCTCCGCCGGCGACGTGAAGTACCACATGGGCTTCTCCGCCGACGTCTCCACCCCGGGTGGCGCCGTCCACCTGGCGCTGGCGTTCAACCCGTCGCACCTGGAAATCGCCGATCCGGTCGTGGCCGGCAGCGTGCGCTCGCGCCAGGAACGTCGTGGCGATACCGCCCGCAAGCAGGTGATGCCGATCCTGATCCACGGCGACGCGGCCTTCTCCGGCCAGGGCGTGGTGATGGAGCTGTTCCAGATGTCCCAGGCCCGCGGCTTCGCCGTCGGTGGCACGGTGCACATCGTGGTCAACAACCAGGTCGGTTTCACCACCTCCAACCCGCTGGATACGCGCTCCACGCGCTACGCCACCGACGTGGCCAAGATGATTGCCGCCCCGGTGCTGCACGTGAATGGCGACGATCCGGAAGCCGTGGTGTTTGCCGCCCAGCTGGCCTTCGAGTTCCGCCAGAAGTTCGCCAAGGACGTGGTCATCGATCTGATGTGCTACCGCCGTTGGGGCCATAACGAGGCCGACGAACCGGCGATCACCCAGCCGCTGATGTACCAGGTGATCCGCAAGCACCAGACCACCCGCGAGCTGTACGCCGCGGCGCTGGAAGCTGCCGGCGTGATCGAAGCCGGCGGCGGCAAGGCGCTGGTCGATGCCTACCGCAACAAGCTCGATGCCGGTGAAGTCACCACCGAGCTGGCCCAGGTCGAAAAGACCCCGGCCACCAGCAAGATGTACGTGGATTGGCCCAAGCTGCTCAACGGCAAGCTCTCCGACGCGGTCTCCACCGCCGTCGGCATGGAGAAGGTCAAGCAGCTGGCGCAGATGATCAACACCGTGCCCGAAGGCGTGGAACTGCACTCGCGCGTGGCCAAGGTCTATGACGACCGCCGCAAGATGGCCGCCGGCGAGATCCCGGGTGACTGGGGCTTTGCCGAGAACCTGGCCTACGCCACCATCCTCGACGAAGGCAACAACCTGCGTCTGGTCGGCCAGGACGTGGGCCGCGGTACGTTCACGCACCGCCACGCGATCCTGCACGACCAGAAGACCGACAACTACTACCTGCCGCTGCGCCAGCTGGTCGAGTCGCCGGAACAGGCCACCATCATCGATTCGCTGCTCAGCGAAGAAGCGGTGATGGCCTATGAGTACGGCTTCTCCACCACCGATCCGAACACCCTGTGCATCTGGGAAGGCCAGTTCGGCGATTTCGCCAACGGCGCCCAGGTCGTGATCGATCAGTTCATCGCCGCCGGCGAAGCCAAGTGGGGCCGTATCACCGGCCTGACCCTGCTGCTGCCGCACGGTTACGAAGGCCAGGGCCCGGAGCACAGCTCCGCGCGTCTGGAGCGCTTCCTGCAGCTGTGCGCGCTGGAGAACATGCTGGTGTGCGTGCCGTCGACCCCGGCGCAGGCGTACCACATGCTGCGTCGCCAGATGCGCATGACCACCCGCAAGCCGCTGATCGTGATGTCGCCCAAGTCGCTGCTGCGCCACAAGCTGGCCGTGTCGACCCTGGACGAACTGGCCAACGGCGAGTTCCAGCACCTGATCGGCGATGCCAACGCAGACGCCAAGAAGGTCAAGCGCGTGGTGCTGTGCTCGGGCAAGGTCTACTACGACCTGCTGGAAGACCAGACCAAGCGTGGCCAGGACGATGTCGCCATCATCCGCGTCGAACAGCTGTATCCGTTCCCGCGCGTGGCACTGGCAGCAGAGCTGAAGAAGTACGGCAAGGCGGCCGATGTGGTGTGGTGTCAGGAAGAACCGCAGAACCAGGGTGCCTGGTACCAGATCCGTCACCACCTGCAGGCATGCCTGGCCGATGGCCAGAGCATCCATTACGCAGGTCGCGCCCGTTCGGCATCGCCGGCCGCTGGACACATGGCTGACCACATCATCGAACAGCAGAAGCTGATCGCCGATGCCCTGGTCAACACGTTCAACGACTCGGTCGCTGAATAACTCTCCCCCTCATTCTAGAAAAGACAAACCAGGAAGCTCCCGCATGGCCACCGAAGTCAAAGCCCCGGTACTGCCCGAATCCGTCGCCGACGGCACCATCGCCACCTGGCACAAGAAGGTCGGCGATGCCGTCAAGCGCGATGAAAACCTGCTTGATCTGGAAACCGACAAGGTCGTCCTGGAAGTGCCGTCGCCGGTCGACGGCGTGCTGAAGGAGATCAAGTTCGAGGTGGGTGCCACCGTGACCTCCAGCCAGGTCGTGGCGATCATCGAAGAAGGCGCGACCGCTGCTGCTCCGCCGGCCGAAGAGAAGAAGGCCGATGCCCCGGCCGCTGCTCCGGCCGCTGCCGCTCCGGCCGCTGCCGCAGCGCCGGCCCCGGCCACCAAGTCCGCTGCCGATTCGCTGCCCCCGGGCGCCCGCTTCACCGCCATCACCGAAGGCGTGAACCCGGCCGACGTGGACGGCACCGGCCGCCGCGGCGCGGTGACCAAGGAAGACATCGTCAACTTCGCCCGCAACGGTGGCGCCGGCAAGTCCGGTGGCGCACGTCCGGAAGAGCGCGTGCCGATGACCCGCATCCGCAAGCGCATCGCCGAGCGCCTGATGCAGTCCAAGAACGGCACCGCGATGCTGACCACCTTCAACGAGGTCGACCTGTCCAAGGTCTCGGCCGCGCGCAAGGATCTGCAGGACGAGTTCGTCAAGGCCCACGGCATCAAGCTGGGCTTCATGAGCTTCTTCGTGAAGGCCGCCGCCAACGCGCTGCAGCGCTTCCCGCTGGTCAATGCCTCGATCGATGGTGACGACATCATCTATCACGGCTACTCGGACATCTCGATCGCCGTGTCGACCGAGAAGGGTCTGGTGACCCCGGTCCTGCGCAACGTCGAGCGCATGTCGTTCGCCGACATCGAAAAGACCATCGCCGACTACGCCAAGAAGGCCCGTGACGGCAAGCTGAGCCTGGAAGAACTGCAGGGCGGCACCTTCACCGTCACCAACGGCGGCACCTTCGGCTCGCTGCTGTCGACCCCGATCATCAACCCGCCGCAGAGCGCCATCCTGGGCATGCACGCCATCAAGGAGCGTCCGATCGCGCAGAACGGCCAGGTCGTGATCGCGCCGATGATGTACCTGGCGCTGTCCTACGATCACCGCATCATCGACGGCAAGGACTCGGTCCAGTTCCTGGTGGACATCAAGAACCAGCTGGAAAACCCGGGCCGCATGCTGTTCGGCCTGTAAGACCTCCCGCCCCTCCGCGCCCGCGCGGAGGGGTTCTGGTTTTACGGCACTGCACCGCACTGCCCTGCTCTCTCCCCCGGCGCCTGCGCGCCACCGGCTTCAAGCGAAGCTCGGGAATGCAACAAGGAACTATCAATGGCTGAACAATTCGACGTCGTCGTCATCGGTGCCGGTCCGGCCGGTTACCATGCCGCCATCCGCGCCGCGCAGCTGGGTCTGAAGACCGCCTGCATCGACGCTGCGCTGGGCAAGGACGGCAAGCCGGCCCTGGGTGGCACCTGCCTGCGCGTGGGCTGCATCCCGTCCAAGGCGCTGCTCGATTCCTCGCGCCAGTTCTGGAACATGGGCCACATCTTTGGCGACCACGGCATCAGCTTCAAGGATGCCAAGATGGACGTCGAGGCGATGGTTGGCCGCAAGGACAAGATCGTCAAGCAGTTCACCGGCGGCATCGCCATGCTGTTCAAGGCGAACAAGGTCACCGCGTACTACGGTTTCGGTGAGCTGCAACCGGGCAACATCGTCAAGGTCAAGCAGCACGACGGTTCGGAAGTCGAGCTGAAGGGCACCAACGTCATCATCGCCGCCGGCTCGGATTCGATCGAACTGCCGTTCGCCAAGTTCGATGGCGAAACCATCGTCGACAACGTCGGCGGCCTGGATTTCACCGAAGTGCCGGCTCGCCTGGCCGTGATCGGTGCCGGCGTGATCGGCCTGGAACTGGGCAGCGTCTGGAAGCGCCTGGGTTCGGAAGTGACCATCCTGGAAGCGCTGCCGGACTTCCTGGCCGCTGCCGATGCCGAAGTGGCCAAGACCGCCTTGAAGGAATTCAAGAAGCAGGGCCTGGACATCCGCCTGGGCGCCAAGGTCTCCAAGGCCGAGGTGACCGGCAAGGGCAAGAAGAAGGAAGTCGCCCTGACCTACACCGATGGTGAAGGCGAGAAGAGCCTGATCGTGGACAAGCTGCTGGTGGCCGTTGGCCGTCGCGCCGCCACCAAGGGCCTGCTGGCCGAAGGCACCGGGGTCAAGATCAACGAGCGTGGCCAGATCGAAGTGGACGCGCACTGCCACACCGGCGTCAATGGCGTCTGGGCGGTCGGTGACTGCGTGCGCGGCCCGATGCTGGCGCACAAGGGCTTCGAGGAAGGCATCGCCGTGGCCGAGCTGATCGCGGGCCTGCCGGGCCACGTCAACTTCGACACCATCCCGTGGGTGATCTACACCGAGCCGGAGCTGGCCTGGGTCGGCAAGACCGAGCAGCAGCTCAAGGACGAAGGCATCCCGTACAAGGCGGGCAGCTTCCCGTTCGCCGCCAACGGCCGTGCCGTGGCGATGATCGAGCCGACCGGCTTCGTGAAGGTCCTGGCGCATGCCGAGACCGACCGCATCCTGGGCATGCACCTGGTCGGCGCGAACGTCTCCGAGCTGGTGCACGAAGGCGTGCTGACCATGGAGTTCAGCGGTTCGGCCGACGACCTGGCGCGCATCTGCCACGCCCACCCGTCGCTGTCAGAAGTGGTGCATGACGCCGCGATGGCCGTGAGCAAGCGCGCGATCCACAAGGCCAACTGAGCCCTGTTGGTGGCGTAACGAAAAACCCCGCTTCGGCGGGGTTTTTTGTGGGCGACAGGCAGCGCCGGCCGCTGCACGGCCCCTCGCCATGGGTAGTGCCGGCCGCTGGCCGGCTCCTCGCCATTGGTAGTGCCGGCCGCTGGCCCGCTCCTCGCCATTGGTAGTGCCGGCCGCTGGCCGGCTCCTCGCCATTTGGTAGTGCCGGCCGCTGGCCGGCTCCTCGCCATCCCGACAGAAAGAGCAGCCGGCCAGCGGCCGGCACTACCCGATCCCATTCTTGTTCAGGCCGTTGCGACGCGCCCGCCACCCAGCAGCCGCGCCGGAAGCATCAACAGCGCACGCAGGAAGGCAAACAGCGCCGAGAACGTGATGCCGACCAGGCGGAACGGCAGGCTGACCAGCCACACCAACGGCCACGCCACCAGGGCCAGGAGCGCCAGCGGCCAGCACAGCACGAACAGCAGGCACCACACGCCCAGCGCGAACAGGGTCTTCATCGTTGGTCTCCGTTGACGGCACCCTGCCGCCCGGAGACCACCATCGCGCCCTGCCCGGGCGCACTGCAACGGGTTTGCGACGAAGCCCAGGATGCGCCGATGAAACGGCAGTGCCGACCGCTGGCCGGCTCTGCACGATGACGGTTCCACGGGAGCCGGCCAGCGGCCGGCACGACCGTAACGCCTTCGGCGTTACTCGAACGAACCCACCGAATCGTGCGACAGGTTGTCGAACCGGGTGTATTCGCCGAAGAATTTGAGCTTGCACGAGCCGGTCGGGCCGCCTCGGTGCTTGCCGATGATGATCTCGGCAAGGCCCTTGTCCGGCGACGTTTCCTTGTTGTAGTAGTCGTCGCGGTAGATGAACACGATCATGTCCGCATCCTGCTCGATAGCGCCGGATTCGCGAAGATCGGCCATCACCGGGCGCTTGTCGGTACGCGTTTCCAGCGAGCGATTGAGCTGGGAGAGCGCGATGACCGGCACGTTGAGCTCCTTGGCCAGGCCCTTCAACGAACGCGAAATCTCCGAGATTTCGGTCGCGCGGTTTTCGCTGTTGCCCGGCACGCTCATCAGCTGCAGGTAGTCGATGACGATCAGGCCCAGGTCGTGCTCGCGCTTGAGGCGGCGGCACTTGGAACGCAGGATCTCCGGCGACACACCGGGCGTATCGTCGATGAAGATCTTGGTTTCCTTCAGCATCCGGATCGCACCGGTCACCCGGCTCCAATCCTCATCTTCCAGCTGACCGGTACGCAGGCGCTGGGCGTTGATGCGGCCGTTGGAGGAAATCAGACGCATCGCCAGCTGCGAGGCCGACATTTCCATCGAGAACACCGCCACGCCCTTCTTGGACTTGATCGCGGCGTACTCGGCGATGTTCAGCGCCAGCGTGGTCTTGCCCATGGCCGGGCGCGCAGCCAGGATGATCAGATCGGTCGGCTGCAGGCCGGCGGTCATCGCATCGAAATCGGTATAACCGGTTGGCAGGCCGGTGATGTTGCCGCCGTTCTCGAAGCGGTTGCGCAGCTCTTCAAAGGCGTCTTTCAACGCACCGGGCATCGCCACGAAATCGGTGCGGCCGCGCGCGCCCTGTTCGGCGATCGCGAACACGGATTTTTCCGCTGCCGAGAGCAGCTCGCTGCTTTCGCGGCCTTCGGGCTGGAAGCCGTCGTTGACGATGTCGGTGCCGACCTGGATCAGCTGGCGCAGCACGGCCTTGTCACGCACGATCTCCGCGTAGGCACTGATGTTGGCGGCCGACGGCGTGGTGCTGGCCAGCTCGATCAGGTACGCGCCATCCCCCACCAGCTCCATCTTGCCCTGCGATTCAAACCACTCGCCCAGGGTCACCGCATCGAACGGGCGATCGCGTTCGGACAGCTCGCGGATCGCGCGGTAGATCATCTGGTGATCGCGGCGGTAGAAGTCGGTTTCGGTCAGCTGGTCGTTGACCCGGTCATAGCTTTCCGGGGCCAGCATCAGCCCGCCCAGCACCGCCTGTTCGGCCTCGATCGAATGCGGCGGCACGCGCAGGGCGTCGATGCGCATCTCATCGCGATCAAAGCGGTCACCGCGGTCTTTGCGGTCGGAACGGAAGCCAGAACGGGCGGACATGGGGGGCGTATTTCCTGCAGTGTGAGGCGTAGGACATGGTAGGCACGCGGGGCGCCCCGCAGCCATGCACAAACCTGTGGATAAGCAGTGGATGAGCTGGGGATACCGGCGCCTGCCGGTACGATCGGCCGGGGCCGTCGCATCGCGTGCGACGGACGCCCTTGCGGCGCCCGTCCACGCCATTATCGCAGATGCATGACCCGCCCGCGGTGGATCAGTGCGTGCCGCCGTGGGTGCCGACCCAGGCGATGAATTTGTCCACGAAGCCCTGCAGGAAGTCCCTGGTGCCCTCATTGCTGATCGTGCCGTGCGCGTCGATCAGCCCTTCCTTGAAGTGCAGGAAGGCCTCGGGCTGGCCCAGCACCGGCATGTCCAGGTAGGCCAGGATGTTGCGCAGGTGCTGCTGGGCCAGCGCCGTGCCGATCACCCCGATCGAGGCGCCGATCACCGCCGCGGGCTTGCCGGCGAAGGCGCTGTCGCCATACGGGCGCGAGCCCAGGTCGATGGCGTTCTTGAGCACGCCCGGGACCGAGCGGTTGTATTCGGGGGTGACGAACAGCACCGCATCGGCCTCCCGGATCTGCTGCTTCAGGCGGACGCCCTGGCTGGGGTAATCCTTGTCGAAATCCTGGTTGTACAACGGCAGGTCACCGATCTCCACGTAGGAGAACACCGCCTTGCCGGCGGCGAGTTTCTCCAGCGCGTGAGCCAACGCCTGGTTGTGCGAGCCCTTGCGCAGGCTGCCGACCAGTACGGCGATCTTGTATTCGGCCATCACGTTCGCTCCGTTGGGGAAAAGGCCCAGCCTAGGCGGGCCCACCTTCGGCAACGGTGAAGGCGGCGTCAGCCACGCATGGCGTGGCGCTACGGCCGACACCACATACGGTAGAGCCACCCCATGGGTGGCTGCCTTACGTCCGCACCCGCACGCGCGGCACTACGCGCGCGTCACGTCGGCGCGTGCGTTGCGCCAATGCGCCTGCCAAGCCTGGAACATCAGCACGTTCCACAGATGCGTGTGCCATTTGCGCTCGCCCTGCTTGAACTGCTGCCACAGCGGGGCGACCGCCTCGACGTTGAACACCCCCTCCTCGGCCAGCCGCGCCGGATCCAGCAGTTCATCGGCCCAGCCACGCAGGTCGCCCTTGAGCCACGCGCTGACCGGGGCCCCGAAGCCGCGTTTGGGGCGGTGCACCATATCCTGCGGCACATAGCGGCCCAGCACGCGCTTGAGCAGGTACTTGCTGACGCCATCGCGCTGTTTCATCGCCATCGGCAGCGACCAGGCGAACTCGGCCACCCGCCAGTCCAGCAGCGGTGCACGCGCCTCCAGGCTGACTGCCATGCTGGTGCGGTCCACCTTGCACAGCAGATCATCCGGCAGATAGGTGCTGAAATCGGCCAGCATCATCGCGTCCGCCGGCGAGCCGGCGCCATGCAGCGGATCGGCCAGGTCGTAGAAGCTGCCGGCCGCCTGCGCGCCACGCACGGCGGCCACTGGATCACGCCAACGCGAAATGCGGTTGCGGTAGACATCCCCAATCCCACGCGCGCCGGACTCGGCCAGCAGCGCCGCCAGCCCGCCGGTGCGCGATGCCTCGCCCTGCGTGTGCGCATGGCGGGCCATCCAGCGCCGCAGCGGCGCAGGCACCTTGCCCAGCAGGCGCCAGTTGCGCATCGCACGCTGGTAACGGGTGTAGCCGAAGAACAGTTCATCGCCACCGTCGCCGGACAGCGCCACGGTCACGCCCTGCCGCGCCAGCTTGGCGACCAGCGCGGTGGGTACCTGCGAGGCATCGGCGAAGGGCTCATCGAACATTGCCGGCAGACTGGGCACGACGGCCAACGCATCGGCACCGCTGACATACAGCTCGGTGTGATCGCAGCCCAGGTGCTGGGCGAGCGACTTGGCCAGCGGCGCCTCGTCATGGTCCGAGCCGGTGAAGCCGATGCTGAAACTGTGCACCGGCTGGCTCGACTGCGCCTGCATCAAGGCGGCCACCACCGAAGAATCGGTGCCGCCGGAAAGGAAGACGCCGACCGGCACATCGGCCACCATGCGCAGCGCCACCGCGTCGCGCAGCACGGCATCCAGACGTTCTTCGGCCTCGGCATCGTTACCGGTGAACGGCGCGGCCAGGGCCTGCTGCATGCGCTCGCGCGCGTTCCAGAACGGCTGTTGCAACTGGTCCGGGCGATGCGCGGCAGCGCCGGCGGCCACCGCCTCGGCATCCAGCCGCAGCACGCGACCCGGCATCAGCTTGAAACAACGTTCGTGGATGCAGTGCGGCGCCGGGATGTAGTCCAGCCGCAGCAACAGGGTCAGCGCATCGCGGTCGACCTCGTTGTCGAAGGCCGGGTGCTGCCACAGGGCCTTGAGCTCGGAGCCGAACACCAGTGTTTCACCGGCCCAGCCGTAGTACAGCGGTTTCTTGCCGACCCGGTCGCGGGCCAGCCACAGGCAGCGCTCCGCGCGGTCCCACAGCGCGATGGCGAACATGCCGTTGCTGCGCTGCAGGGTCTCGTCGAAGCCCCACTCGGTGATCGCGGCGAGCAGCACTTCGGTATCCGAATGGCCGCGGAAGCCATGCCCCAGCGCTTCCAGCTCGGCGCGCAGCTCGGCGAAGTTGTAGACCTCGCCGTTGTAGGCCAGCACGTAGCGGCCATCGGCCGAGGTCATCGGCTGATGCCCCAGCGGCGACAGGTCCAGGATGCTCAGCCGGCGATGCGCCAGCGCGATGCCGGCCGAGGCATCGGCCCACACCCCGCTGTCATCCGGGCCGCGGTGCACCAATGCGTCGCCCATGCGCCGCGCCTGTTCTTCCAGTGCTGCCTGCTCCCTTGCCGGAGCGGGCAGCAACAAGCCTGCCAATCCACACATGTATCAATGGTCCTGCGCCAGCGCGAGGGCGGCGTTCAATACCGCATTGTCGCTTGGAAGCACGCACAATGCTGCCCCCGCCAGCGGCGTGTAGGTATCGGCCCCGCATACCCGCCGGATCGGCAGGTGCCCCAACCCGGCCTCGACCAGCGCGGTGATCACGCCCTCCCCCACCCCCGCGCTGTGCCGCCCCTCATCGACCACCAGCACCCGCTGGGCATCGGCAGCCTGGCCAGCGATGAAACCGGCATTGAGCGGCACCAGCCAGCGCAGATCGACCACCCGCACCTGCCAGCCCAGCTGCTGCTCGATCGCCCGTGCCGCCCGCAGGCTCATCGGCACGCCATTGCCGTAGGTGAAGATGACCAGGTCACTGGCCTCCGGCGCGTAGACCCGGCCCTCGCCGGGTACCAGTGCCTGGTCGGCGGCCGGATACGGGAACAGCCATTGGCCATCGCCCGGCGCGTGCAGGTCCTTGGTCATGTACAGCGCGATCGGCTCGAGAAACACCGCGACCCGGCCGTCGACGGTCGCCAGCGCGGCCAAGGTACGCAGCATCATCGCCGCATCGTCGCCGCGCGAGGGACAGCCGACCACCAGGCCGGGGATGTCGCGCAGCGCGGCGATCGAGTTGTCGTTGTGGAAATGCCCGCCGAAGCCCTTCTGGTAGCCCAGCCCGGCAATGCGCACCAGCATCGGGTTGCGGTACTGATCGTTGGAGAAGAACTGCAGTGAGCACGCCTCGCCACGCAGCTGGTCAGCCGCGTTGTGCAGATACGCCAGGTACTGGATCTCGGGGATCGGCAGCATGCCCAGGTTGGCCAGGCCCTGTGCCATGCCCAGGATCATGGTTTCATCGAGCAGGGTATTGAACACACGGCGCGGCCCGAAGGCCTTGAGCAGACCCTTGCTGACTGTGTACACCCCGCCTTTCTGCGCGACGTCCTCGCCGAACAGCAGCGTGGCCGGGTACTTGGCCATCAGATCGTGCAGCGCCTGGTTGATCTGGATCGCCAGATGGCGCGGCGGCTGTGTCTCGGGCAGCTGCGCCTCACCTCCAAACGCGGCGGCACGCGCGTCATCGGCAGCCACCCGCGTGGCTTCGGCATGGACCGCCGCCGGCGAGTACGGCGCCAATGGTGCGATCACTTCCGCGAGATCGGTCAGTTTCGGGCGGCGATCCGCCTCGGCGGCCGCGGCGAAACAGCGCGCGCGCACGCGCTCGTACAGATCGAGCACCTGCGCGGCGGTCATCCACCCGGACTGCAGGGCGATCGCCGCCGAGCGCAGCAGCGGATCGCTGGCCTCGGCCGCGCACAGCTCCGGCAACGGCCGCCATTCGATCTCGAAATCGGTGCCGGCATGGCCCATCAAACGCGTGGTGCGCAGGTGCAGGAAGGTCGGGCGGCGGGTCTGCCGGCAATGCGCCAGCGCGCGCTCGACCTGCGCATGCCCCTCGACCAGATCCAGCCCATCAGCGAAGAAGTAATCCAGGCCCGGGCGGTGCGCGAAACTCTGCGCGATCCAGCCGTCCGGGGTCTTGACCGAAATGCCGATGCCGTTGTCTTCGCAGACGAACAGGATCGGCGCTGGCAGCCGCTGGTAGGCCGCCCACGCCGCCGTGTTGAACGCGGTCTGCGCGGTGGCGTGGTTGGCCGAGGCATCGCCGAAGGAGCAGATCACCACGCTGTCCTCGGGAATCGGCAGCGTGTGACCGATGCGTCGCCCGCTTTCGATGGCCAGCGCGGTGCCCAGGGCCTTGGGCAGGTGCGAGGCGATCGTCGAGGTCTGCGGCAATACCCACAGCGGCTTGCTGCCCCACACTTTGTGGCGCCCGCCGCTGGCCGGATCGTCCCGACTGGCCGCGAACGAGAGCGCCGCGTCCATCACCGGGTCCATGCCGGGCAGCTTGCGGAAGCGCTCGGCCATGAAACCGCCGGAACGGTAGTGCAGGAACGCCGGATCGGTGTGCCGGGACAGGCGCGCCACCAGCGCATTGCCCTCGTGGCCAGACGAACCGATCGTATAGAAGACCTTGTTCTGCACGCGCAGCACGCGCGCCATCAGGTCCAGATGGCGGCTGATCAGCTGCGACTCGAAGAGGTCGGCAAAGCCCTGCGCGTCCAGCGAACTGCCAGGCAGGATGGGGCTGCCGGGGGCTGGCCTCGGCGCAGGATCGCCACGCCACTGCTGCACGAAATCGATGAAGTTGGCGTCGCATATCTCGGCCCGGTTGAGGCCCTTCATGCGCGCGGGAATCGGATCGGGAACCACGGCAAACATGCATCACCCTCCGTGACGTGTTGCGTAGGCGGATAACCGGACGAACTCAGCGGGACTGCGCGAACAGGGCCTGCACCTCCGGCAGCGGTGTGGGCATGGGGACGAAGCGCGGCTGCTCGCGCACGCGCTGCAGCCAGGCCTGGACGGCCGGATACGGTGCCAGCGCGACGCCGCCATCCGCCGCGACATCGGTGTACGCGAACAGTGCGATGTCGGCGATGCCGTAGGCGCGGCCACTGAACCACGGCGCCGTGCCCAGATGCTCCTCCATCACCGCCAGCGCCTGGGCCGAGCGCTCACGCAGGCGCGGCAGCTCGGCACGGCGCGGTGACTCCAGCGGCGTCCAGCCGCTGATGAAGCGCGCGACCGCCAGGCATGGTTCGTGGCTGTACTGTTCGAAGAACATCCAGCGCAGCGTCTGTGCGCGCTCCCAGCCATCCGTGGGCAGATACGGTGTGCCCTCGGCCAGCCAGAACAGGATCGCGTTGGATTCGGGCAGCACACGCCCGTCATCGCGCTGCACCAGCGGCACCTTGGCATTGGGGTTCATCGCCAGGAAATCCGGCGTATGGGTCTGGCCGTGCGCACTGTCGACCTCGACCCAGTGGTAGCGCGTGCCCAGCTGCTCCAGCAGCATCCGCACCTTGTGGCAGTTGCCCGATACGGACATGCCGTACACCGTCAATGGAGCCCGCAACGACGTCATCGCTACCCTCTTGCGCATGCACCGCGGGCGGCTCGCCCGCGATGCCGAGTCTGGCCTCACCCGATCGCCTTTGCCAAGCGCGGGTGCAGCATCACCGTTGGCCGGCGCGGCGCTGCTGCCACTGCTGCCGCGACTGGCCCCAGATCTCTATCGGCTTGCCAGCGTGCGGCGGCGGCAGCTCGCCCATGCGCAACAGCGAACTGCCCAGCTTGCGCGCGACGACCTTGGAGTTTTCGTTGGCGGCATCGATGGTGTGGATGACCTCGTCCCAGCCCAGCGTGTCGAACGCCCAGTCCATGCTGGCCACCGCCGCTTCGGGCGCATAGCCCTTGCCCCAGCTCTCGCGGCGGATGCTCCAGCCGACCTCGGTGCCCGGCCAGTCCAGCGGCTGCCAGGGGCCCATGCGCCCGACCCACTCACCGCTGCTCTTTTCGATCACCGAAAACATCGAAAACCCGTACAGATGCCAGCTGCCGACCAGGCAGCTGAAACTGCGCCAGGCCTGCGACGGGGCCTGCACACCACCGAGGTGCTGCATCACCTCCGGGTCCGAGCAGAAGCGCAGGAAGGCATCGAAATCCTCGGCGCGCGGTGGGCGCAGGATCAGACGGTCGGTCTCCAGCTGGAGGTCGAAAATGCTCATGGCGTCCTCGTGTGTTGCATGCGTGCCGGCATGATCGCAGATGCCGTGATCGGCAGGCCGTGCGGCGCACCCCAAAACGCAGCACGCCGGCAGTGGCCGGCGTGCTGGTGGTGCTTTCGAGCTGCAGGAACTTACTGCCTGTTCGCATCCAGTGCGGCGGTCTGGGTCACCAGCTGGCCATCGATCACCGGCAGGCGATCGCTGCTCGGCTTGTTGTCCATCTTCACGGTCTTCTCGGCGCCGTCGTAACGGTAGGTCACGTTGTAACCGGTGACCGCATTGGTGGTGCCCATCGGGATGCGGTTGCCCGGCTTGCTGGCCATGCGCATGGTGCCGGTGGTGCCGTCTTCATTGCGGTAGGTGACGTTGTAGCCGGTCACGCGGGTCGACTCGGAGGTGGCGGTTTCGGTGTGGCACTGGCGCTCGGTGCGGTTGACCACGCGGCCACCCACATGGCGCTTGTCCACCTGGTTGCCGATCATGCCGCCAGCGACAGCACCAGCGGCCGTGGCGGCCTTGCGGCCATTGCCACCACCGACCTGGTTACCCAGTAGGCCGCCGATCACGGCACCAGCGACGGTACCGCCAACGTTGCCGTCGCGTTCGGGCAGGCGTTCCTGCACCACCACGTCCTGGCAGACTTCATGCGGGGTCTGGGTGCTGGACGTCTCCCGCACCGGCTCGGTGCCGATCACGGTGGCGTACGCCTTTTCCTTCTTGGTCAACGGATCGACCTTGACGATGTCGGCGTATTCCAGCTTGCCCGCCTTGTCTTCAATGGCCAGCTGGTCGGTGCGCGCGCCATCGTCGGCGAGCGGCGTGGTGTCCAGAGTGGGCCGGGTCTGAGCAGCGGTCACCGCATCGGGCGAGGAACTGCCGCCCTTCATGAAGGCAGCGGTGGCGATACCGCCAACCAGCAGCGCACCCGCAGCGACCAACGCAGTAGTAGTTGTACTTTTCATAACCGGCTCCTTGCGGACGATCCGCAACGTTCTTGAGTGAATTCCAGCACGGCCACCCTGAACGGAATCTCCACGGATCGTGAACATCCTGCCGCCCATTCAGGTTCGGTGAGCCTTGAGCTCGTGATAGCGTTTACAGCATCTGCCCAGGAGTGCCTCATGTCCAATCCCATACTGTTGCCGGTGCTGGAATGGGCGCGTCGGCTGCGCTACCCCACCCTGTTCAAGATCACCGCCGCGCTGTTCGCGGTGACGCTGGTGATTCCCGACCCGCTGCCGTTCGTGGATGAAATCCTGTTCGGCCTGGGCACGCTGCTGCTGGCCAACTGGAAGCGACGCGGCGACAAGCTTCCGCCGCCGCTGCCGGCCAAGCGCCGCGCGTGAGGTTGATCGACAGCCACTGCCATCTGGATGCGGGTGAGTTCGATGCGGATCGCCCTGAGGTGATCGCGCGCGCGCGCGCGGCCGGCGTCATGGCCCAGGTCGTTCCCGCCGTCACTGCCGCCAGTTGGCCCGGCCTGCGCGATGCCTGCCGGCTGGCCGATGGTCTGCACCCGGCCTACGGGCTGCACCCGATGTTTCTGGACCAGCACCGCCCCGAACACCTGGAGGCGCTGCGTGCGTGGCTCGAACGCGAGCGCCCCTGCGCGGTTGGGGAATGCGGGCTGGACTTCTTCGTGGAGGGTCTGGACGTGGACGCTCAGCTGCACTACTTCCTGGGCCAGCTGCGGCTGGCACGCGAGTTCGACCTGCCGGTGATCGTACATGCGCGCCGCGCGGTAGATGCGGTGATCGCGGCGATCAAGCAGATCGGCGGGCTGCGCGGCGTGGTGCACAGCTTCTCCGGCAGCCCCGAGCAGGCACGGCAACTGCACCAGCTGGGCTTCCTGATCGGACTGGGCGGCCCGTTGACCTATGACCGCGCCCAGCGCCTGCACCGCCTGGTCGCCAGCATGCCGCTGGAGCAGCTGCTCCTGGAAACCGACGCGCCGGATCAGCCGGATGCGGGGATCCGCGGAGAGCGTAATGAACCGGCACGCTTGCCGGTGATCCTGGCGACGGTGGCGCGGCTGCGCGGGGAGCGGGCCGAAGTGATTGCCGCGCAGACCACGGCCAATGCGCGCACCCTATTCGGGCTTCACGGCTTCTCCTGAAGCGCGCAACGGGTGGAGTGGCCCCGGCCGCATGCCAGACCAGCACAGGACGCTCGCCAGCAATAACGCTCCCGCCGACATGCCGATCGAGATGTGCATGCCATGCATGAATGCATCCGGCGCGCCATCGCCGATCAGGCTGCCAAACAGGGCGACACCCAGCATGCCGCCGACCTGTCGCGCACAGTTGAGTACGCTGGAGGCGATGCCTGCCCGCGACCGGTCGACCGATGCAAGCGTCGCGTTGGTCATGGTCGGCACCACCAAGGCGACCCCGCTTGCCGCCATCAGCATCGGTACGATCAACAGCGCGTAATGGCCCCCGATGCTCACCCGCATCAACAACAGGTAACCCGATCCTGCCAGCGCAAGACCCATGAACATCAGCAACCTGGGACCGAGCCGCGTAATCAGGCGCCCCGCCACCACATTGAGTGCGACCAGAGCGAGGGTCATCGGCAGAAAGGCCAGCCCGGTCTGTTGCGGGGACAGATGCTGCTGCATCTGAAAAAACAGACTGAACACGAAAATCAGACCGTAATAGGCGAAATTCACCGCGACGCCTGCCAGCGAGACGATGGAGAACGTGTGATTTCGAAACAGATTCAATGGCAGCATGGGTGAGGTGCTGTGAGCTTCAATCCAGAGGAAGGCGGTGAGGGACACGAGCGCCAACAGGGCCCCTCCGCGCACCACGCCATGCGCCCAACCCAGCTGACCTGCCTCGATCAGGGTCATGGTCGTCGCTGCCAGCGCAACCATGGCAGCCACCTGCCCACTCCAATCGAGGCCACGCCGATGCCCGCCGCCGGACGGCGCCGCATGCCGAAGCGTCAGGCAGATCCCGATCAAACCAACCGGAAGATTGATCAGAAACACGCTGCGCCAGCCTGCATGCGCTACCAGCACTCCGCCCAGCACGGGACCGGCAGCCAGCGCCGCTCCCCCGAGAGCGCCCCACCACCCGACGGCACGACTACGCGCCTGGCTGTCCGGAAATGCCCGCTGCACCATGACCAGCGAGTTGGGTACCAGCAGCGCCGCGCCCATGCCCTGGATCAGTCTGGCTCCCACCATCACAGGCAGACTGCCCGCAAGCCCGCAGGCAGCCGACGCCAGAGTAAACACCGCCAGGCCCGAGAGATAGAGCCGGCGCGCGCCGAAGCGGTCGCCCAGCGCCCCGCTTGTCAGCAGCAGTGCGGCGAATGCCAAGGTGTAGGCGTTGACCACCCACTGCAGGCCGGCCACATCAGTTGAAAATTCACGCTGCAGGGCATCCAGTGCAACGTTGACCACACTGATGTCCAGCAGCACCACGACGAAGCCGAACGCGGCGGCCCAGAGCGTACCGCGCGCGGAAGCAGAAAAAGCTGCCATTTGGGGTCCCACAAGCATAAGAGACCGTCCATGCTAGGCTTGGTTGGCACCCTCGAAAATTCCCCGAAATCACACTCCAGACCTGCGAAAACGCACCGATGTTCGACTGGGAGAATCTCCGTCATTTCTTGGCGGTTGCGCGCGACGGCACCTTGTCAGGCGCGGCTCGGGCGCTGCATGTCGACCATGCAACCGTCAGCCGTCGTGTTGCGGCCCTGGAGGTCGAACTGCAGGTTGCGCTGGTCGAGCGCTTGCCACGCTCCATCCGCCTTACCGCGATGGGCGTCCAGATTTACGAGCACGCCAAGGCCATGGACACCTCAGCATTTGCTGTCGCCCGCGCGAGCCGGGCCAGCCAGGAGGCTATCAATGCCAGGGTGACCCTTAGTGCACCGCCAGTGCTGGTGGCGCACCTGCTGGCGGAACGGGTTGCCGACTTCCGGGCAGAGCAGCCCGGCATTCAACTTTCCGTGTCGGCCCAAGCCCAGCAGGTATCACTCGCCCGCCGCGAGGCGGATGTGGCTCTGCGGCTCGTCCGTCCCAAGGAAGCCAGCAGCGTTGTGCGCAGAATCGGACGAATGTCGTTCGCGCTCTATGCCAGCCACGATTACGTCGCCACCCGTCGGCCCGAAGAGTGGGCCTTCATTGCCTATGACACGCAGTTTGCTGACATGCCCCAGCAGAAGTGGCTGCTGCAGATCGCAGGAAGCCGTGCCGTGTCGTGCGAACTGAGCGACATCAGCAGTCATCGGGCAGCTGCTCTGGCCGGAGCGGGCGTGGCCGGGTTGCCGCGCTTTCTGGGTGATGCCGCGCCAGGACTGATTCAGCTGGCGCATGACGGAGCGCCGTTCTCACGTGACATCTGGCTGGTGGTGCACCGTGACCTCCGGCGGTCACCCTCGGTACGCACGGTCATGGACTTTGTGGCGACCGTCGTCGCGGACCGGCCCGGCCTTGCGTTGAACGCGTGAGCCGGTCCACTGCCGTGCCGATAGCGGCTCAGTCGGCCGTGACCACCGTGGCCGGCTTCTTCATCAACATCTCCAGCGCCTTCCCGACCGCCGCGAACGCGAACGCGCCGGTGATATGCGTGGCCGCGCCCAGCCCGGCGCCGCAGTCCAGCTTCAGCGCCGCGTCGGCGCCAAGGTTCGGGCGGATGCCGCACACGCTGCCGTCGGCCTGCGGGTACTTCACGTTTTCCAGCGAGTACACCGCCGGCACGCCGAAGTAACGCGAGGCGTTCTTGGGGAAGTTGAAATCGCTGCGCAGCTTTTTGCGGATCAGCGCCATCATTGCGTCGTGTTCGGTGCGCGAGACATCGCGGATCCGCACCAGGGTGGGATCAGTACGGCCACCGGCCGCCCCCACGGTGAGAATGGGCAGCTTGCGGCGGCGGCACCAGGCGATGGTCTCGACCTTGACCCGGAAGCTGTCGCAGGCATCGATCACCAGATCGAAATCGCGGTCCAGCAGCTCGACCATGTTGGACACGGTCAGGAACGAGGCAACCGCATCGACGCTGATGTCCGGGTTGATCGCGCGGCAGCGCTCGGCCATCGCCTCGGCCTTGTTGCGGCCGTACTGGCCGGCCAGCGCCGGCAGCTGGCGGTTGGTGTTGGACACGCAGATGTCATCGGCATCGATCAGGGTCAGGTGCCCGACCGCCGTGCGCGCCAGCGCCTCGACCACCCACGAGCCGACGCCGCCCATGCCCACCACCGCCACCCGGCGGCTGGCGAGCAGATCCACGGTGCCTACTCCATACAACCGGTCGATGCCGGCAAATCGTTCGCGCAGTACGTCGTTCATGCGCCTATTTTAATGCGCCCAGGCCCGGCCGGGACGCGCCGTGGACAGGACGCGTCGTACCATCGCCGCAGCCACCCTCACCGAAGCCCTCACCATGAACGCCCCCGTGACCCCGCAGCGCCGCCCGTCCGCCGCGTACCGCTACCTGTTCGTCGGCCTGCTTGGCCTGGTGATCGGCCTGATCGCCACGGTGATGGTCTCGCGCGCCATCCAGGCCCGCCAGGATCCCTTCCCCGATTCGCTGATGCACGTGATGAACCGCCAGGTGCAGCTGCTGCAGGCCGCGCAGGCGCAGAACCGCTGCAGCCTGGCCGACACCGTGCCGCGGCTGCAGACGCTGCGCTCGCTCTCCAATGATCTGGACCTGGCCTTTCCGGGCCTGAAGGACAGCCAAGGCTTCCAGCAGCACGCCAGCGCCCTGCGCGCCACCCTCAATGAGGCCTTGGCCGCACCGCCGACCGACTGCCCGGGCATGGCCACGCTGGTGGAGAAGATCCAGGCGGACTGCAAGGCCTGCCACCAGGATTTCCGCTGATTCATCTTCCAGCCACGCTGGCGGCCCGGGATTGGCACGCTGTTCACGCAGCACAGGACACGATCTGCTCCATGCGCACCAGACGCATTCGACCACCCCTCTGGCCAGGAGATACACCATGAAGATTCAACTGATTGCCGCCGCTGCCGTTGCCACCGTCGCCCTGGCTGGCTGTGCCACCACCTCGCCGGGTTACGGCAGCAGTGGCTACAACAACGGGTACGGCAATTCCGGCGGCAACTACAACACCAACCGGTGTGCCGACTGCGGCATCGTGACCCGCATCAACCAGGTCGCTTCGGGCCGCAGCGCGCCGAGCGCGACCGGCGCGGTGCTGGGTGGCATCGTCGGCGCGGTCGCCGGCCATGAGATCTCCGACCACACCGGCGGCAGCCGCGGCAACAAGAACATCGCCGCCGCCGCAGGCGCGGTGGGTGGTGCGCTGGCCGGCAACCAGATCCAGAAGAACGTGACCAGCGATACCTTCGACATCACCGTGCGCATGGATGACGGCCGTACCGTGGTCGTCAACCAGCGCGATCTGGGTGGCATCCGCGAGAACACCTACGTCCGCGTGGTCAACGGCAAGGTGATCCTGCGCTGATCGGCGCAACGCACACGTAGACAAAAAAGGGCCCGCGCAAGCGGGCCCTTTTCGTGTTTCAACCAGGCAGGACCCGGTCTGCGCTCAGAGCGGCTTGACCTTGTCGGCCTGCAGGCCCTTCTGGCCAGTGACCACTTCGAACTCGACCGCTTGACCTTCCTTCAGGCTCTTGAAGCCCTGGGATTCGATCGCACGGAAGTGCACGAACACATCTTCGCCGCTCTCACGGCTGATGAACCCGAAACCCTTCGCGTCGTTGAACCACTTGACGGTGCCCTTCTCAGCCATCTCAGCTACTCCCTAACTGTCTTGTTGTTGGATACACCCGTACAGGCGGCTGACAGCAAGGGGAAGCGGGGTGCAACGATGCAGCGGATCTGGAAGATCTACCATCATCAGGCCACGATCCACGGTGACCTTGCCAAGCTCAGCGTCTGCAACTTAACCCGAGCAAAACGAAAAAGCAACTGGCCAAAACCTTCGGATGTCAACCCCATTTCAGGAACCATACTGGACAGCATGGACCATTCATTCATCTTGTACCTGCTAGCCGTCGTTCTGGTGCTCGTCGGCATTGCCGGCGTGATTCTTCCCGCCCTGCCCGGCATCCCGCTGGTGTTCGCCGGGCTGGTGCTGGCGGCATGGGCCGACGATTTCGTCCATGTGGGCTGGCTGCCGCTGACGGTCCTGGGCCTGTTGACCCTGCTGTCTTTCGCCGTGGACATCCTGGCCACGGTGGTCGGCGCACAGCGGGTAGGTGCCAGCCGCAAGGCCCTGTGGGGAACCTTCTTGGGCAGCATCGTCGGGGTGTTCTTCATGCCGATCGGCCTGTTCGTGGGCCCGCTCGCCGGCGCACTGCTGGGCGAGTACTGGCACACCCGCGAGCTGGGCCGCTCCACCAAGGTGGGCCTGGCGACCTGGCTTGGCATCCTGCTGGGGTTCGCGCTCAAGCTGGCGCTGGTGATCGCGATGCTGGGCCTGTTCGCGTTCGCCTGGTTCTTCTGAGGTCACCGCCAGACCGGGGCTTCACGCCCTGACCACACCATTGACCGGCATAAACCGGATCAGATCGACCGTGTCGTGCGCTGGCGGGATTATTCCTCAGCGGCCACACTGTGCCGGTTGACCCATTCATTCTTGTCACGCGGCCCTGCTCCCATGACCATGCCCCATTCCCGTTCCGTCCTGTTCACTGCCCTGGCCTTGGCCGGCACCGCCCTGCCCGCCGCAGCACAGGAGGCGGCACCGAAGCCGGCGTCACCAGAGGCCTGCGCACTGGTGGACACCGACGCAGCGCGCCTGGCCTGCTACGACACGCTGTTCGGGCGCACGCCCGACGTGACGCTGGCCGCCGATGCCGCCGCCACCGCCGCCAAGCAGGAGCGCCGGGAAGAACGTCATGCCGCCCGCAGTGCCGACGCCGACGCGCCCGCGACGCAGCGGGTAAAGCAGCGCCTCGGAGAAGTGTTCAAGAACGACGGCCATGAAGATGCGCTGGCCAATGCCGGCAAGGGCTCGCTGCTCGACAGCCGTTGGGAGCTCGCGCAGGACTCCAAGCTTGGCGCGTTCCAGCTGCGCGCCTACAAGCCGGTCTACCTGCTGCCCGCGTTCTGGACCAGCGACAAGAACCAGATGCCGCAGTCGCCCAATCCGGTCAACACGGTCACCACCTCGCAGCAGCTGGACAGCGCGGAACTGAAGTTCCAGCTCAGCTTCAAGACCAAGATCGTGGAGAACCTGTTCGGCGACAACGGCGACATCTGGGCCGGCTACACGCAGAGCTCGCGCTGGCAGGCCTACAACGCCGACAACTCGCGCCCGTTCCGTGAGACCAATTACGAGCCGGAAGTGATGATGATGTTCCGCAACGGCTACTCGATCGGCGGCTGGCGCGGGCGCATGAGCGGGATCGGCGTCAACCACATGTCCAACGGCCGCGCCGATCCCCTGTCGCGCAGCTGGAACCGGGTGATCGCCACCGTCGGCCTGGACCGGGAAAACTGGGCGCTGGTGCTGCGCCCGTGGTATCGCATCCCGGAAGACCGCAAGGACGACAACAACCCGGACATCTCCGATTACATGGGCCGCGGCGACGCGACCCTGACCTGGAACAAGAACGGCCACGAGGTCTCGCTGATGGCGCGGCACTCGCTGCGCGGCGGTGATCGCTCGCACGGCGCGCTGCAGCTTGATTACGGCTTCCCGATCAGCAACCTGCTGCGCGGCCATGTGCAGATCTTCGATGGTTACGGCGAGAGCATGATCGACTACAACCACAAGGCCACCTATGTCGGCCTGGGTGTGTCGTTGCTGGAGTGGTATTGATGGCGGTGACGATCTGGCACAACCCGCGCTGCAGCAACTCGCGCGGGGCGCTGGAGATCCTGCGTGAGCACGGCATCGAGCCGGTGGTGATCGAGTACCTCAAGACCCCGCCGGACCGTGCCACGCTGGCAGGGCTGATCACGCGCATGGGCATCGCCCCGCGTGCGTTGCTGCGCAACAAGGAGCCGGCCTATGGTTCGCTCGGGCTGGACGACGATGCGTTGTCCGATGCCGCGTTGATCGAGGCGATGGTCGCCCACCCGGAGCTGATCAACCGCCCGATCGTGGAGACCCCGCGCGGTGCACGCCTGTGCCGGCCGCCAGAGACGGTGCTGGAGATCCTACCGGCGTAAAACCGCGCCTCAGCTGCCGCCGCAGCGGCTGGTACACCGGTTGATATCCTCCCCGCAGGTCAGCGCCGGCAGCCGGTTGCGGCAGTAGTCGCTGCTGGCCTGGCATGATTTACGCAGGTCCGGGTTGTCGATCTTGTCGCACTTCGCATCGCGCTGGGTCGCCACCCCGGCGCCACAGCTGTCGCCGCTGCCAAATCCCGTACGGTTGGTCATGCAACTGTCGTACTGGCGTTGGCACTGCTGCATGCACTGGTTGGCGGCGGTGACCTCGCGCAGGCTGGGCGGGGCGGTGTGGAAATCGCCATCACTGCTGCAGGCGGTGACCAGCAGGATCAACAGCAGGGCGGAAAGCATCCTCGGCATCGTCGTGCTCCGTGTGGAAAGCATCCGGCCGTGGCCGGCATGTGTGCATGCCCGGAATGTAGCACTGCTTGTTTTCCGAATTAAGGCCGGGGTTCCCGGCGCGGTCGCAGACGCCTGTTGCGTTACATCGGCTGCGGCGCGCGTCGCATCTTCGAGGCGCACATCGACTGACGTCCTTCAACGCCAGTCGGTGATGCCCTCGCGCCGGTAGACCTCGGCGAACGCCGGCCGTGCTTTCAGACGATCGGCGTAGGCCTTCAATGCCGGCCAGGTGTCACTGGGCGTGGGCATGTTGCGCGACCAGCGCATCAGCATCACCAGCATGAAATCGACCACGCTCAACGACTCGCCCAGCACATACGGGCCGCGCGTGGACAGATGCTCGGCCAGATGCTGCCACGCGCCTTCCAGCCGCTCGCGCGCCCGCTGGCGGGTCGCGTCCACGTGCTCGGGGCCCGCCATTTCCTGCGGGTAGAACCACGCCCGATACGCCGGTTGCACGGTATTGGCGCACCAGAACATCCAGCGGTACGCCTCGGCACGGTCGGCAGTCCCCGGGGCTGGCAGCAGGGCCGCTTCCGGATGGCGGTCTGCCAGATGCAGCGCGATCGCTGCCGCTTCGGTCAATACCTGCCCGTCCAGCACCAGCGTCGGCACCAGGCCCGCCGGATTCAAGGCGAGATACGCTGCATCCTTGTGCTCGCGCTTGTCGAAATCCAGCAGCACCAGATCGTGCTCGATCTGCAGTTCCAGCAACAGCCAATGGACGACCAGGGCGGCGGTACTCGGCGATCCATACAACGTGGTGCGCATGCTCAGGGCCTCTTGAGGGAGGCGCACAGTATGCGCTCGCGCTCCGTGCCATCACATGGGTACAGAGCACGGGCGATGGGGACGCGTTCTGTCTCTGACACTGCGCCGCGGACGCTCGCAGAATGCGTCTTCTGCCCCGCCGCCAGCCCAGGATCCTCCCATGCCCGATTCGTCCGCTCTGCTCGCCTTCGGTCTGATTTCGCTGGGCATGGTGCTGACGCCCGGGTCGAACATGATCTATCTGATCTCGCGCTCGATCTGCCAGGGACGCACCGCCGGGCTGATCTCGCTGGGCGGTGTCGCGCTGGGTTTTCTGGTGTACCTGGTGTGCGCGGCACTGGGCATCACCGCGCTGCTGATGGCAGTGCCGCATGCCTACGATGTGTTGCGTTTCGCCGGCGCGGCGTATCTGCTGTACCTGGCCTGGCAGGCGCTGCGCCCTGGCGGACGTTCGCCGTTCCAGCTGCGCACGCTGGACCATGACAGCCCGCGCAGATTGTTCGGCATGGGGCTGTTCACCGCGCTGCTCAATCCGAAGATCGCCGTGATGTATCTCTCGCTGCTGCCGCAGTTCATCCAGCCCCATGGGCATGGCAGCGTGATGGTGCAATCGGTGGTGCTCGGGCTGGTGCAGATCGCGACCAGCGTCAGTGTCAACGCACTGATCGTACTGGCCGCCGGCAGTATTGCCACCTTCCTGGCCGGACGCCCGCGCTGGCAGACGGTGCAGCGCGGCCTGATGGGTACGGTGCTCGGCGCGCTGGCGGTGCGCATGCTGGTGGACGCGCGCCGCTGAGGAGAAGCACTGGCCAACGGTCGGTGCCTGCCCGCCTCAGCCACGAAAAACGGCGCCCTTGGGGCGCCGTTTTCGTGTGCAGCGTTATCGCGACGGGAAGCCTCAGGCGACGACGACCGGAATCTTGCCGATGCGGGCCTGCCACTCGCGCGGGCCGGTCTGGTGCACGGACTCGCCGGTGGAATCCACCGCCACGGTCACCGGCATGTCCTGCACGGTGAACTCGTAGATCGCTTCCATGCCCAGATCCGCGAAGCCGACCACCTTGGCCGCCTTGATCGCCTTGGAGACCAGGTAGGCCGAGCCGCCGACCGCCATCAGGTAGGCCGACTTGTTGTCACGGATCGCCTCGATCGCCGCCGGGCCGCGCTCGGCCTTGCCGACCATGCCCAGCAGGCCGGTCTGTTCCAGCACCTGGCGGGTGAACTTGTCCATGCGGGTCGCGGTGGTCGGGCCGGCCGGGCCCACCACTTCGTCGCGCACCGGATCGACCGGGCCGACGTAGTAGATGAAGCGGCCCTTGAGGTCGACCGGCAGCGGCTCGCCCTTGTCCAGCATCTCCACCATGCGCTTGTGCGCGGCGTCGCGGCCGGTCAGCAGCTTGCCGTTGAGCAGCAGGGTCTGGCCGGGCTTCCAGCTGGCGACGTCTTCCGGAGTGATCGTGTCCAGATCGACCCGGGTGCCCTTGGAGGCGTCATAGGTGATCTGCGGCCAGTCTTCCAATGACGGCGGATCGAGCATCACCGGGCCGCTGCCATCCAGCGTGAAATGCGCATGGCGGGTGGCCGCGCAGTTCGGGATCATCGCCACCGGCAGGTTGGCCGCGTGGGTCGGGAAGTCCTTGACCTTGATGTCCAGCACGGTGGTCAGGCCGCCCAGGCCCTGCGCGCCGATGCCCAGCGCGTTGACCTTGTCGAACAGTTCCAGGCGCAGTTCTTCGGCACGGTTGGAGGCGCCACGGGCCTTGAGCTCGTTGATGTCGATCGGCTCCATCAGCGACTCCTTGGCCAGCAGCATCGCCTTCTCGGCGGTGCCGCCGATGCCGATGCCGAGCATGCCCGGCGGACACCAGCCGGCGCCCATGGTCGGCACGGTCTTGAGCACCCAGTCCACGATCGAGTCGGACGGGTTGAGCATGGCGAACTTGGACTTGGCTTCCGAACCGCCGCCCTTGGCCGCGACGATCACCTCGACGGTGTCACCCGGCACCACCTTGACGTTGACCACGCCCGGGGTGTTGTCCTTGGTGTTGATGCGCTTGCCGGCCGGATCGGCCAGCACCGAGGCGCGCAGCTTGTTGTCCGGATAGTTGTAGGCGCGGCGCACGCCTTCGTTGGCCATGTCCTCCACGCCCATCGTGGCGTCGTCCCAACGCACGTTCATGCCGATTTCCAGGAACACGGTGACGATGCCGGTGTCCTGGCAGATCGGCCGGTGGCCTTCGGCACACATGCGCGAGTTGATCAGGATCTGGGCCATCGCCTCCTTCGCGGCCGGCGACTCTTCGCGCTCGTAGGCAGCGTTGAGGCTCTTGATGTAATCGACCGGGTGGTAGTACGAAATGTACTGCAGCGCGTCGGCGATGGACTGGATGAGGTCTTCCTGCTTGATCGATGTCACGACTTGCTCGCTTGCTGGAGGCTGGCGGGGGTTGAACCGCCGATTTTAACAAGGACCGCCCCTCGGCGTTGAGAATCGCTCGCGGTGGCCCGGTTTGGTGCACAGTGGCCGCCCAGCCTTGTCACAGCGGTCTGCCCGGCCGCGTCCTTCCGGCATGACCCCGACCGATACCTTCCAGACCCACCGCCCCCGCCTGTTCGCCCTGGCCTACCGCCTGCTGGGCAGCCGCAGCGACGCCGAGGACACCGTCCAGGACGCCTGGCTGCGCTGGCAGGGCACCGACACCGCCGTGATCCGCGATCCGGAGGGTTGGCTGGTCACCGCCACCACCCGGCTCGGGCTGGACCGGCTGCGCGCCCGGCGCAGCGCGCGCCTGGACTACGTGGGGCCGTGGCTGCCCGAGCCGCTGGAGATCACCCTGGACCCGGATCCGCTGCAGGACCCGGCCCAGCGCCACGCGCTGGCCGACGAGGTTTCCGTGGCGTTCCTGGCGCTGCTGGAGCAGCTCACGCCGGACGAGCGTGCTGCCTTCCTGCTCAAGGACGTGTTCGACTACGACTACCCGGACATCGCCCCGCTGCTGGAGCACTCCCCCGCCAACTGCCGGCAACTGGTGCACCGGGCGCGGCAGCGGCTGCAGACCGGCGCCCCACGCTTCGCGGTCTCGCCCGCGCAGCACCGCGACCTGCTGGCACGCTTCATGGACGCCTCGCAGCAGGGCGACCTGACGGCGATCCGCTCGCTGCTCGACGCCAACGCCGAGATGATCTCCGATGGCGGCGGTCGCGTGACCGCGGCGATCCGCCCCCTGCTGGGCGCTGAGCGTATCGCGCAGCTGTACTGGGCGATCGCCCGTCGCAATGGCCAGCATCCCGCCCAGCTCGGCCAGGTCAACGGCGAGCCGGCGATCCTGCGTTTTGCCGGGGACCAGTTGCACTCGGTCACGATGATCACGGTCGATGGGGAGCGCATCGTGCGCGTGCTCAGCGTGCTCAATCCGGAAAAACTCACCGCGCTTGTCACAGCGCGCGAGGCTGGCGCGTCCTCCTGATTAAGACGGCCATTGCGGCCGTCATGGAGTACTCACATGTCCGCTTCGCCCCGCGTTCCCTACACCCGTCTGGCCGCTGAGGCCTTCAAGGGCCTGCTGGCCACCAGCAAGGCCGTCCACGACAGCTCCATCGATCCTGTATTGATGGAGCTGGTGTTCATGCGGGTCTCGCAGATCAATGGCTGTGGCTACTGCATGGACATGCACGGCACCACCCTGCGCAAGGGGGGGATCGAACCGCGCAAGCTCGATACGCTGCCGGCCTGGCACGAGAGCCGCTTCTTCGATGCGCGCGAGCGTGCCGCGCTGGGCTGGGCCGAAGCGCTGACCCGGCTGAGCAGCGCAGCGCCGTCCGATGCGGCCTACGACGCACTGGCCCTGCATTTCGATGAGAAGGGCATCAGCGATCTGAGCATGGGCATCGCGGTGATCAACGCCTGGAACCGCCTCGGCGCCGGCCTGCTGCCGCCGCTGCCATAAGGAAAGGGTAGTGCCGGCCGCTGGCCGGCTCCGCACGATCGTCGTGCTGCACGGGTAGTGCCGGCCGCTGGCCGGCTCCGCACGATCGTCGTGCTGCACGGGTAGTGCCGGCCGCTGGCCGGCTCCGCACGATGCTGGATGCAACCTGGCGCCGGCCAGCGGCCGGCACAACCGGGCTGCGGTCCGCGTGCACTGAATTCATGCATCAACCACGGTCACGGCGCGCACAATACCGCCCATGCCCGCCTCCCCCGCTGCCGGTGCACCCGGCCAGAAGAATCCCAGCCTGCGCGAGCGCGTCAATGCGATGCGCAACCTGCCCCCGTTCCTGCGCCAGGTCTGGCAGACCAGCCCCGGGCTGACCCTGGCCAGCCTCGGGCTGCGTGTGATCCGTGCGTTGCTGCCGGTGGCGATGCTGTATGTCGGCAAGCTGATCATCGATGCGGCGGTACTGCTCAGCCAGCACGATGCGGGCTTCCCGCCGTTCGGCGAGGCGCTCTCCAGCGGGCTGCTGAACCCGCTGCTCGGGTTGCTCGCACTCGAGTTCGGCTTGGCCATGGCCTCGGACCTGCTCGGCCGCATGGTCAGCTACGCCGATACGTTGTTGTCAGAGCTGTTCACCAACGTCACCAGCGTGCGCCTGATGGAACACGCCGCCGAGCTGGACCTGGAAGATTTCGAAGACCCCGACCTGCAGGACAAGCTGGACCGCGCACGGCGCCAGACCATGGGCCGGATGAACCTGATGAGCCAGCTGTTCGGCCAGGTGCAGGACAGCATCACCGTGGCCAGCCTTGCGGTCGGCCTGATCGTGTACGCGCCGTGGTTGATCCTGCTGCTCGCGGTGGCGCTGATCCCGGCGTTCATCGGCGAATCGCACTTCAACGCCGCCGGCTACAGCCTCAATTTCCAGTGGACGCCCGAGCGTCGGCAGCTGGAGTACCTGCGCCAGATCGGGGCCAGCGTGGAAACCGCCAAGGAGGTGAAAATCTTCAACCTCCATCGCTTCCTGATCGACCGCTACAAACGGCTGGCCGAGAAGTTCTACCTGGCCAACCGCGCCCTCGCGCGCAAGCGCGCGATCTGGGGCACGCTGCTCGCCGCGCTGGGGACGCTCGGGTACTACGCGGCGTATGCCTACATCGCCTGGCGCACGGTACGCGGCGATTTCTCGATCGGCGACCTCACCTTCCTGGCCGGCAGTTTCCTGCGCCTGCGCCAGCTGCTCGAAGGGCTGCTGATCGGCTTTTCGCAGGTCGCCGGGCAAGCGCTGTACCTGGACGATCTGTTCTCGTTCTTCCAGATCGAACCGGAGATCCATTCGCGCCCGGACGCGGTCACCATCCCGCAGCCGATCACCCAGGGCTTCGTGTTCGAGAATGTCGGATTCCGCTACCCCGACGCCGAAAGCTGGGCGGTACGCCATCTGGATTTCGACCTGCGTGCCGGCGAAGTGCTGGCGCTGGTCGGCGAGAACGGTGCCGGCAAGACCACCCTGGTCAAGCTGCTGGCCCGCCTGTACGACCCCGACGAAGGCCGCATCCTGCTTGATGGCCGCGACCTGCGCGATTACGACCTGGACGACCTGCGCGCCAACATGGGCGTGATCTTCCAGGACTTCGTGCGCTACAACCTCAGCGCCGGCGAGAACATCGGCGTCGGCCTGGTCGAGGCGATGACCGACGACGCCCGCATCCGCGATGCCGCGCGCCGCGGCATGGCCGATGAAGTGATCGCCGGCCTGCCCGGCGGCTACGACCAGCTCATCGGCCGCCGCTTCAAGATGGGCGTGGACCTGTCCGGCGGTCAGTGGCAGAAGATCGCGATCGCGCGTGCCTACATGCGCGATGCACAGGTCATGATCCTGGATGAACCGACCGCGGCGCTGGATGCGCGCAGCGAGTTCGAGGTGTTCCAGCGCTTCAAGGAACTGTCCGACAACCGCACCGCGGTGCTGATCTCGCACCGGTTCTCCTCGGTGCGCATGGCCGACCGCATCCTGGTGCTGGCCGGCGGCCGGATCGAGGCCAGCGGCACCCATGCCGAACTGATGACCCAGGGCGGACGGTATGCCGAACTGTTCGAGCTGCAGGCCGCCGGGTACCGCTGAAACCCAGACGCGACAGGCCTGTCCGGCCAGTCAATGAGAATTTATCTCATTTGAGATAAACTAGACCCGACGAAACCGACCAGAACCCCACCCCCATGTCTTCCGCTTTTGGCGCCGAAACGGTGCTTGAGGTCCGTCACTGGACCGACGCCTACTTCAGCTTCACCACGACCCGCGACAGCGGCTTCCGCTTCGAGAACGGCCAGTTCGTGATGATCGGCCTGGAAACCGAGGCGCGCCCGCTGCTGCGCGCGTACTCCATCGCCAGTGCCAACTGGGAAGAAAACCTGGAGTTCTTCAGCATCAAGGTCCAGGACGGCCCGCTGACCTCGCGCCTGCAGCACATCAAGCCGGGCGACAAGGTGCTGGTCGGCAAGAAGCCTACCGGCACCCTGCTGATCAGCGACCTGCACCCGGGCAAGCACCTGTACCTGCTCGGCACCGGCACCGGCCTGGCGCCGTGGCTGTCGGTGATCAAGGACCCGGAAACCTACGAGCGCTTCGACAAGGTGATCCTCACCCACGGCGTGCGCTACGAAAAAGACCTGGCCTACCGCGACCTGTTCGAGAAGGAACTGCGCGAGCACGAATTCCTCGGCGATATGATCGGCGACAAGCTGCTGTACTACCCGGCCGTCACCCGTGAGGCGTTCCCCAACCAGGGCCGCCTGACCTCGCTGATGGAAAGCGGCGAGATGCAGAAGACCCTCGGCCTGCCGCCGCTGGATCCGGAAAACGACCGCGCCATGATCTGCGGCAGCCCGCAGATGCTGGCCGACCTGCGCACCGTGCTGGACAGCCGCGGCTTCCAGACCTCGCCGCGCATCGGCACCCCGGGCCACTACGTCTTCGAGCGCGCGTTCGTCGAAAAGTAATCGCGGCGCCGGGCTCCGCCCGGCTGATCGACGAACCTGCGCGCCAGCCGGGCAGCGCCCGGCTCTACGGGGCTGATACGCCAACCGCAGCCCTGCCGGGTAGAGCCGACCGTTGGTCGGCTCCCGCGGCAACGATCGCATGCACGTTGGGCTATATTCCGCGTCAGCCCGGCAACGGCCGGGTCTGACCTGGAGCCGTACCGATGATCAGGAAGATCCGCCCCGCCCTCGCCTGCCTGCTGCTCGCCATGAGCCTGGCTGCCAGCGCCGCCGCGCCCGCAACGCCCTCACCGAAAGCCGGCGATATCCCGCCGCAGATCCTGGGCAAGGACCGCCGGGGCAATGTGGTGGACCTGGCCAGCCAGCGCGGCAAGGTCGTCATCGTCACGTTCTGGGCCTCGTGGTGCGGCCCGTGCCGCAAGGAACTGCCGATCCTGGGCCAGCTGCAGAAGGTCATCGGGCATGACGCGCTGCAGGTCTACGCGGTGAACCTGAAGGAACCGCGCGCCGATTTCGCCGCCATCGCCCGCAGCCGCAACGCCCCGCCACTGGACTACATCCACGACGCCAAGGGCGAGGTCAGCGACCAGTACGGCATCCAGACCATCCCGCACATGTTCATCATCGGCCACGACGGCAGCATCGCCGGCGTGCATCGCGGCTACTCCGAGCAGAGCCTGCCGAAAATCGTCGACGACATCCTCGCCCTCCTGCCCGAAGACGTGCGCAACCGGAAAGCAGGCGGCTGATTCCACCGCTGCGGTGTAGAGCCACGCCATGCGTGGCTGGAACGTCGGCGATCCGATGATGCGAGCCGGTAGAGCCACGCCATGCGTGGCTGGAACGTTGGGCGAACCGGTGATGCGAGCCGGTAGAGCCACGCCATGCGTGGCTGGAACGTTGGGCGAACCGGTGATGCGAGCCGGTAGAGCCACGCCATGCGTGGCTGGAACGTTGGGCGAACCGGTGATGCGAGGAGCCGGCCAGCGGCCGGCACTACCGGGATCACGGAGCCGGGCAGAGCCCGGCGTTACGCCAGCGCCGCCTCGATGTCGCCGCGCAGCGAGTCGGGCTTGTCAGTCGGCGCATACCGCGCCAGCACCTGCCCATCGCGCCCGACCAGGAACTTGCTGAAGTTCCACTTGATCCCGCGCGTGCCCAATACCCCGGCCTTCTCGGCCTTGAGCCACTGCCACAGCGGATCAGCGCCGGCGCCGTTGACCTCGACCTTGTCCGACATCGGGAAACTGACCCCGTAGGTCAGCGAGCAGAATTCCCCGATCTGCGCCGCATCGCCCGGCTCCTGGTGCCCGAACTGATCGCAGGGAAACCCGACCACCACCAGCCCCCGTGGCCCGAACTCCCGCCACAGCGCCTCCAGCCCCTCGTACTGCGGCGTAAAGCCGCACTTGCTGGCCACATTGACCAGCAGCAACACCTTGCCCCGGTACTGCGCCAACGCCTGCGGCTGGCCGGACAGGTCCACGAACGGGAAATCGAAGGCAGTGGTCATGGCAGGGGATTCCGGTGGAAAGACCTCATCTTAGCTTGCCTGCTGGGCTCGTCCTGCACGGCTGGGGAGCCGGCCAGCGGCCGGCACTACCGCTCCCAATCTGGCCACACGCCGCTTTTTAAGGCGCCAATCAACTGTCCGGCGCCGCAGTTGCTTTCGCCATGCCCCGGCCGTGGTCCGGCCAAAACATGCCTTTCGACACAAGCCCCTCCGCAACGGCTCGGGTTACCCTCAAAGACTTGTCTGACCGGAGAATTCCCCTTGACCACCCGTCTTGCCCTCGCCGTCGCCGTGACCCTCGGCCTTGCCCTGCCCGCCTATTCGGCCACCGCCGCCACCCCGGCCGCGACCAGCGCCCAGCAGGCCAACCCGTTCTTCGCCGACAGCCCGCTGCCGCTGCACTTCCCGCAGTTCGACAAGATCAAGGACAGCGACTTCGCGCCCGCCTTCGACGCCGGCATGGCCCAGCAGCTGAAGGAAGTCGAGGCGATCGCCAACAACAAGGCCAAGCCGACCTTCGACAACACCCTCATCGCCCTGGAGAAGAGCGGTGAGACCCTGGACCGCGCCACCACCGTCTTCTTCAGCCTGGTCGGTGCCGACACCAACGACGCGCGCAAGAAGCTGCAGGCCGATTACTCCGCCCGCTTCGCCGCGCACAGCGACGCGATCGCGCTGAACGGCAAGCTGTTCGCCCGCATCCAGACCCTGTACGACACCCGCGCCCAGCTCGGCCTCGACGCAGAGGGCGTGCGCCTGGTCGAGAAGTACTACGAGAGCTACGTCCGCGCTGGCGCCAAGCTGTCCGAAGCCGACAAGACCAAGCTCAAGGAAATGAACGCCGAACTGGCCAACCTGGGCACCAAGTTCAGCCAGAACGTGCTGGCCGAAGTGAACGCCTCGGCGATCACCGTCGATGACGTCAAGGAGCTGTCCGGCCTCTCGCAGGAGCAGATCTCCGCCGCTGCCGAAGCCGCCAAGGCCCGTGGCCAGGACGGCAAGTACGTCATCACCCTGCTCAACACGACCGGCCAGCCGCCGCTGACCAACCTGGCCAACCGCGCGCTGCGCCAGAAGATCTACGAAGCCTCCATCACCCGCGGCAGCCGCGGCGGTGAGTACGACAACACCGCCCTGGTCTCGCGCATCATGCAGCTGCGTGCCGACAAGGCCAAGCTGATGGGCTTTGCGAACTTCGCCGCCTACAACCTGACCAACCAGACCGCCAAGACCCCCGAAGCGGTCAACGCCATGCTCGGCCAGCTCGCCCCGGCCGCCGTCGCCAACGCCAAGCGCGAAGCCGCCGACCTGCAGGCGATGATCGACAAGGAGCAGAAGGCCGCCGGCAAGCCCACCTTCAAGCTGGAAGCCTGGGACTGGGCGTTCTACAGCGAGAAGGTCCGCCAGGCCAAGTACAACTTCGACGAATCCCAGCTCAAGCCGTACTTCGAAATGAAGAACGTGCTCGAAAACGGCGTCTTCCACGCCGCCCAGCTTGAATTCGGCCTGACCTTCAAGCAGCGCACCGACCTGCCGGTCTACCACGAAGACGTCACCGTCTATGACGTGTTCGATGCCGACGGCAGCCAGCTGGCGATCTTCATCTTCGACCCGTACGCACGCGCCTCCAAGCGCGGCGGTGCGTGGATGAACTCGTACGTCTCGCAGTCCGAACTGACCGGCTTCAAGCCGGTGGTCGCCAACCACCTCAACATCCCCAAGCCGCCGGCCGGCAAGCCGACCCTGCTGACCTGGGATGAAGTGACCACCACCTTCCATGAATTCGGCCATGCCCTGCACGGCATGTTCTCGAACGTGAAGTACCCCTACTTCTCGGGCACCTCGGTGCCGCGCGACTTCGTCGAGTTCCCCTCGCAGGTCAACGAGATGTGGGCCGATGATCCGGTCATCCTGAAGAACTACGCCAAGCACTACCAGAACGGCACGGCCATGCCGCAGGCCCTGCTCGACAAGGTCGTCGCTGCCGCCAAGTTCAACCAGGGCTTCGCCACCACCGAGTACCTCGGTGCGGCCATGCTCGATCAGCGCTGGCACCAGATCGGCCCGGACCAGGTGCCGGCTGCCAAGGACGTCATGAAGTTCGAAGCCGATGCCCTGGCCAAGGACGGCATCTTCTACGCGCCGGTCCCGCCGCGTTACAAGACCCCGTACTTCAGCCACATCATGGGCGGCTACTCGGCCGGCTACTACGCCTACATCTGGTCCGAAGTGTTGGATGCCAACACCCAGAAGTGGTTCCGCGAGAACGGCGGCCTGAGCCGCAAGAACGGTGACCACTTCCGCCAGACCCTGCTCTCCAAGGGCGGCAGCGTCGATGCGATGGAGCTGTTCCAGAACTTCGCCGGCCACGCCCCGCAGATCGAGCCGCTGCTCGAAAAGCGCGGCCTGACCTCGGGTGACAGCAAGAAGTAAGCGTCCGCTGCAACGACGTGCAGTACAAAAAACGCCCGGCACTGCCGGGCGTTTTTTTGGTTCTTCTACCCATGGCGATACGGACGTGACGGTAGGTACCAACCGTTGGTTGGTGCGACCCTCAATGCGCCTGCGGGTCGAACCAGGCTTCCCAGGTGAACGGTGAGGCAGCCATCGTGCGCGCCTGTTCGAACGCCGCCCTCGCCTGCGCCGTGCGCCCGGTATTGAGCAACGCCACGCCAAGGTTGAATGCCGCATGCCGATCGTCGCTCCCCAGCGCCAACGCCCGCTGCAACACCTCACGCGCACGGGCGTACTGCGCGCGGTCACAGGCAACGGCGCCGAGCCCGGTCAGGAGCAGCGGATCTTCGCTGTGTGCCGACAACGCGGCCTCCAGCGTGGCCGTGGCCGTTGCAAGTGCAGCGTCCGCATCACGCGTACCGGCGAACGCGGCCTCCACCTCGCTGCGGGCGCTCAGCAACGCGTGGACTACGGCGGAAGAAACGTCGTCATGCATGCGGCGCAATGCTAACGGGAAACACACCCGACCGGCGATGCCGGGCGGGATCAACGCGGCCGACAGCGCTGTGCCGGCAGCCGCAACCGCGCTTAGTTCGAGGCGGTGGTATAGGCGTAACCCAGCGGCGATCCTGCCTGGTCAACCTTCGCCTTCACCTTGAAGTGGAACGCCGGCAAGTTGGAGCCGCTCATCCGGCAGTTTTCGGTCTCGGTCACCTTGCAGGTGTACGCCTGCTCGGTCGGCTCGAAACCCATGCCGATGTACATGTCCAGATCTGGATTGGTGCGCAGCATGGTGGTGGTGTAACGGTTCGCCCTCGGCTTGATCACACCGGAGATCGTCTCACCTGCCATCAGCGTTACAGTCATGCCCGCCGTGCGTGAGCCGCCCGGCGCCGTCTGCAGGTTCCAGGACAGGCACACCATGTCGCACGGATCAGTGCACGCCACTTCTTCCACGTCGTAGGCCTTGCGCGCGGCCGACGCCTGGCTGGCCAGGGTGCAGGCGAACAGCACCGCGATGGCGCTGGCGAAGTGGGTTTTCTTGTTGCTCGTCATCTGTTGATCAACTTCTTGTTGGGGACGGATGCCATCGCGAACCGCAGCCGAGAGGCCACGGCGCGCAACGACCGCGCCAAGTTGGCCATGCGGCGGCGGCGAAAAACTGCGCACCGAGCCACGTATCGTCCGGTCCCGCAGCGCAGCATGCCCGCGAGGCATTGAACGACCCAACCGCGACACATCGTGATTCTTTCAGCCTATCGAAACTGAACGAATGCAATCCCGTAATAACGCCTCGAGGGGCGACACGCGGTATCCATGCCGATCCCGTCAGCGCGGCGCCACATACCCACCCGGCACCCCATGCGGCGACAGCACCAGCTGCCACAGCTGCGCATGCCGGCAACGGAAGCTGGCCATCGAGGCGGCCAGGTAGAAACGCCACATGCGCTTGAAGCGTTCGTCGTAACGCTGCGAATCCAGCTGCGGCCACGCGTTTTCCACGTTCAACCGCCACGCCTGCAGCGTCCGGTCGTAATCAGTGCCGAAGTTGTGCCAATCCTCCAGCACGAACAGCCCTTCAAACGCGGCGGTGAGCTGGGCGGCCGAGGGCAGCATCGAATTGGGGAAGATATAGCGCGCAATCCAGGGATCGGTGCGGTGGCGCGACAGGTTGCCGCCGATGCTGTGCAGCAGGAACAACCCGTGCGGATGCAGGCAGCGCCGCGCCACCTCGAAGTACCCGCGATAGTTCTTGTCGCCCACGTGCTCGAACATGCCCACCGAGAAGATCGCGTCGAAGGTCTCGTTGAGGTCGTGGTAGTCCTGCAGGCGGATTTCGATCGGCAGACCGGCACACAGCTGGCGCGCGTACTCGGCCTGCTCCTGCGAAATGGTGATGCCCACGCCGGAGACGCCATAGCGTTCGGCGGCGAACTTCAACGCTTCGCCCCAGCCACAGCCGATATCCAGCACGTGCTGGCCGGGGCGCAATTCCAGTTTGCGGCAGATCAGGTCGAGCTTGGCCTCCTGCGCCCCGTCCAGGTCCTGCGCGTCGCGCCAGTAACCGCAGCTGTAGACCAGGCGCTGGCCGAGCATGGCCTCATACAGGTCGTTGCCGAGGTCATAGTGGCGCTTGCCGACTTCGAAGCTGCCACCGCCCGCCTGCAGGTTGAACAGGCGCGCCTTGAGTCCATCGGCCACTTCGCGCCAGCTGTGCACGCGCTCGTCCAGATGAGCCTGCATCAGGTGATACAGGAAGCCGTCCAGCAAGGCGGCGTCCCACTGGCCGTCCATGTAACTCTCGCCCAGGCCGAGCGAGCCCTGGGCCATGACCCGCGCGTAGAAGCGCGGGTCGTGCACCGTGATGTCCTGCGGCTGGTCACCGTCAACGGTGACCCCCGCCTCATGCAGCAACCCTGTGACCCGTCGTTGCAGCCCAGCGTCCACGTCGCCTCCGTCGATCAGCCCCGGGCGAACAACCCCGCGACATCCTGCCCCACGTGCGGCACCAGCACGGCGGCCGGGACGTCCACGGTCTGCGTGCCGTCCGAGTACGGCCCTACCTGGTAGGGCGGGAACACGAAGCGTATCGCAGAGATGCGCCCGTCGGAACCGGTCAGCGGCTGGAACTGGCTGAAGTTGTCGGCACTTGGCCCGGTGCCGTCGGCGATCATCCGGCTGGCATTGCGCAGCGATTCCTGCATCTGCGCCGGTTCCATTTCATCGCCGCTCAACCGGGTCGCCACGCGCTCGCGCAGCTGGTCGGCCACGTAATCGCTGATCGCCTTCCAGCCCTTGGCATCGGCCACCAGCTTGTCGGCGGTCAGCATCTGCTGCTGCTCCGGCAGCCACACAAAGCGCGCCACCAGCGGCTCACCGTGGGCGCCGCCGGTATAGCGGCTGCCGTCGGCGGTCACCACCACCAGCTGCGGCGTTTCCAGCACCTTCTCGAAGGTCAGCGAAAGCTCGTAGGGCATGGTCGGCTTGTCGTTGCCCAGCCCGTCCAGCGCCTGCTGCAGCTCTGCCCGCGCACTGTCGGCATAGCCACCCAGCGCCTTGGCCAAGCCCGGGTACCGGGCGATGTCCGGCGGGTAGGTGATCCCGACCACGGCCTGCGGCGAGGTCTCGATCACATCGCGCAGCTCGACCGGTGCGTCGGGAGCCACCGCGGGCGCGACGGCTTCGGCGGCCGTGTCGACCGGCGCCGCCGGTGCTTGTGTGTCGCCGTCGTGCTTGTTGCAGCCTGCCAGCACCACCACGCCCATGGCCATGGCCAACGCGCTGGCGCGCAGCGCGCGACGGTTTCCTGCGATGTTCATCCTGAAATCCCCTTGTTGTAACCCACCATCATGATCGGCCATCCCTGAAGCATGACCCGCTGTCGTCATCGGACCAGCAGGTCGTCGTACTCCTCGTGCCGCTGCAGGAACGCCTCGGCGTAAGCGCAGGCCGGCACCACCTTGAATTTCTGTTCGCGCGCATAGCGCAGCGCCACCTTGGTCAACTCACCCGCCACGCCACGGCCGGCGATCGGCTCCGGCACCTCGGTATGGGTGATGATCATCCGCTTGCGCTTGATCTGGTAATCCAGCAGCGCCAGATGCCCTTTGACCCGGGCCTGGAAGCGGTGATTGGCCAGATCGTGCTCCACCTCGTAAGCCAGTCCGGGCGGCGTGACCGAAGCCATGAGCGGTGTCTCCTGCGGCGACTGCAGCGATAGTGCGCAGCCGGCCGCCATGATCGCGTGAAGCCTGAACAGGGGCAAGCAGCGACGTGCTGCGTCACATCCCGCCCTAAAGCCCGGCGCCTGCATGCCGATACCGGAGTCGGACAGGGCGTGAAAGCTGGCATGGCTTTTGCGAAGACCTGCCTGTACGCACCCGCTTTCCGGAGGTCCGCATGGACAACACTGCACCTGCCCCCGCCCCCCACGGCGACGCCGACACATCGCTGCTGGAAGGCTTGTTCCAGTTGGCCGTGAATGGCCAGACCCAAGGCTGGGAATTCGACCAGATCGACAACGAGGTCTATGCCCGCCTGCTCAGCACGTATGGCGTAGACGGCAAGAAGGCCGCCTGACGGTTGCCGGGCTCACGACCAACGGTCGTGAGCTACCCCGGCCAGATACCTCATCGTAGGTACCGACCGTTGGTCGGTACGCCCCACCCCGCGCCAGATACCTCATCGTAGGTACCGAACGTTGGTCGGTACGCCCCACCCCGCGCCAGATACCTCATCGTAGGTACCGACCGTTGGTCGGTACGCCCCGACTCAACCGCCGAGGCGGAAGGTCGGGTTGCTCAGCTCACGCAGGAAGTGGCTGAAGATGCTCGGCTGCATGGCCAGCATGAACAGCACACCGAAGGCCGCACCGGCCAGATGCGCGCTGTGGTTGATGCGATCGCCGCCGCGGCGGTCCATCCAGATGCTGTAGCCGACATAGAACACGGCATAGATGATCGCCGGCGCCGGAATGAACAGCACCAGGATGATCGACCACGGCTTGATCAGGATGAAGGCGAACAGCACCGCCGATACCGCGCCCGATGCGCCCAGGCTGAGGTAGTTGGGGTTCTTCTGGTTCTTCAGATAGCTCGGCAGGATCGACACCAGCAACGCACCCAGGTAGAACGCCGGATACGTCAGGTAGCTGCCGCTCAGCTGCAGCATCACCTGTTCGATGAAGCCGCCGAAGAAGAACAGCGTGATCATGTTGAACGCCAGGTGCGACAGATCGGCGTGGATGAACCCGTACGTGATCAGGCGATCGTACTGACGGTTGCGGTCCACCGCCGGCGGCCACAGGATCAGGCGGTCGGCGAGCGCACGGTTCTTGAACGCCATCCACGACACGATGACGGTAATGGCGATCAGCAGCAGGTTGACTGGGGTCATGTCAGGCTCAGGCGGTGCGGTAATTGTCGACCATACGATAGCGCTTGGCATACCAACCGAAGGCCAACGCCGCCAGGAACGCAAAGCCGGCGAAGAAGAACATCAGGAACGCCGCCTCGCTCAAGCCGGTACTGGCGATCTGGTGGGTCACCGTATCGTTGCGCACCGCCGCGTTGGACAGCAGCACCCACAGGTTGCCGATGGTGGTGGTCAGGTTCCAGAAGCTCATCACCACGCCCTTCATGGCCTGCGGCGCCTGGCTGTAGGCGAACTCCAGGCCGGTGGCCGATACCAGCACCTCACCGAAGGTCAGCAGCGCGTAGGGCAGCATCTGCCAGAAGATGGACATCACGTTGCCGCCATCCATCATCACCTGGATGCCACCGACCACGATCCAGGCCAGGCCGCTGAAGGCGATACCGGCGGTCATCCGGCGCAGCGCGGTCGGCTCGAAGCCGAAGCGGCGCAGCATCGGGTACAGCACCAGGTTGTTGAACGGGATCAGGATCATCACCAGCAGCGGGTTCAGCGCCTGCATCTGCGACGCAGTGAACCAGCTCGGCATGGCCATCTGCTGGCCCTGCAACACCCAGGTCGAGGCCTTCTGGTCAAACAGCGAGAAGAACGGTGTGGTCAGGGCGAAGATCACCAGCACGCGCAGCACCGAGCGCACGCCCTCGACCGCTTCGGCCGGATGCACCGCACGGGCGCGGTCCAGCTGGATCCAGGTACCGCCACCGATACCGGCCAGCAGCAGGACCAGCGCGATGCACAGGCAGATCACGATGCCCAGGCTGCCCACCAGCCCCATCGAGGCCACCGCCAGCACCGCGCCGAGAATGGCCAGGGTACGCCCCGGACGGCCCTTGCCCGGCACCTGTGCCGACAGCGCGGTGCGCACCACGTTGCCGAACGAATGCGGGTCCTTCGGCGGCAGCGGCACAAGCACATAGCGCTTGCGGCCCATCCAGAACACGAAGGTGGCCACGAACATCAGAATGCCCGGGATGCCGAAGGCCCACGATGGGCCCAGGTTCTTCAGCGCCAGCGGGATCAGCAGCGAGGCGAACAGCGAGCCGAAGTTGATGATCCAGTAGAAGGCGTCGAACACGACCTTGGCCAGATGCTTGTTGCTCTGGTCGAACTGGTCGCCCATGAACGAGGCCACCAGCGGCTTGATGCCGCCCGCGCCCAGCGCGATCAGGCCCAGGCCGACGAAGAAGCCCTGGCGGCTGTCCTCGAAGATGGCCAGACAGGCGTGACCGGCGCAATAGATCAGGCTGAACCACAGGATGGTGTGGTACTTGCCAAAGAATTTGTCGGCCAGCCAGCCACCGAGCAGCGGGAAGAAATACACGCCGATCATGAAGCTGTGCATGATGTCCTTCGCCTCACCGGCGCGGCCATCGGCGGTGATCTCCTGCAGCAGCAGCGAGGTGATCAGGAACTGCACCAGGATGTTGCGCATCCCATAGAAGCTGAAGCGTTCGCAGGCCTCATTGCCGATGATGTAGGGAATCTGGCGCGGCATCTTGCCTTTGCCTGCGCTGGCGGCTGCGATATTGCTCATCCTGTGGGGCTGTCCTGCGAACACGAAAGGACCAAGATTACCGGAACCCCCTACCCCAGCGCACGCTGCACAGCTGCATGACAGGCGGCGCCGGACATGGCAGGCGGGCCCGAAACGACCGCGCGGGATGGCGCCCATGTCACGGATCGTCGACGGGGGAAGCGTAAACTTATCGTTATGCGCACGCACATCAAGGGTCAGACCCGACGTTGGACCGGCTGGATCCTGCTGCTGTTGCTGGCGGCCCCCGCCGCAGGCGCGCATGCGCGCCAGGCCGAGGAGGCCCTGCCCTCGCTGAAGATCGCCACGCTGGAACTGCCGACCCAGGACGATGCGCAGTGGCAGCAACGGCGGGACCAGGTGCTGCAGCTGCTCGAATCCATGCAGCCGGACGTGATCGCGGTGCAGCGCGTGCTGCAGACCCAGGGGCGCAATCCGGCCTGCTGGCTCGCCAGCCGGCTGCGCTACAGCTGCGATTTCGTCACTGCCGATCCGCCCAGCCAGCCGTTGCGCCATGGCAGCGCGATGCTGACCCGGTTGCCGGTCACCGATGACGCCGTCACCCTGCTGCATCCGCCCGGGCAGTTCAGCGCGGCCGGCATGGTACGGATCAAGCTGCGCGAAGAGCTGATCAACATCTACGTGGCCCGGCTGCGGCCGGAGCCGGATGACGCGCAGATCCGCCGGCATCAGACCAGCGACCTGATGACCTGGATCGGCGCGACCGCCGAGGGCCTGCCCTCGCTGATCGCCGGCGATTTCTCCGCGGAGATCACCGAACTGGTGGGCAGCACGCCGGGCTTCCAGCCAGCCCGCAAGAACCCCGGCGAACGCGTGGACCCGCCCTCACTGGCCGGCGCAGCGCGTGGGCACGGCCTGGACGTGCTGTTCCAGGTGAAGTACTTCGGCGGCATCCGCCAGGACAGCATCAAGCTGCCGGCCAGCGAGAGTGACCCCACCGCGATGCGCCTGGGAACCATGGCGACCCTGCGCCTGCAGACGCCGGAAAGCACCAGCGCGCCCTGACGTCGCAGCGCTGCGGGCGGCGCAACGAAAAACAGCCAGGCATCGCTGCCTGGCCGTTCGCGTTTCAGGTGACCGTGCCGATCAGGCAATGGCTTCCTGGTAACGACGCTCGACTTCATTCCAGTCGACGACGTTGAAGAACGCGCCGATGTATTCCGGGCGACGGTTCTGGTACTTCAGGTAGTACGCATGTTCCCACACGTCCAGGGCCAGGATCGGCGTGTTGCCGTCCATCAGCGGGCTGTCCTGGTTGGCGCTGCTTTCCACCACGACCTTCTTGTCCGGGGTGACGCTCAGCCAGGCCCAGCCGCTGCCGAAACGGGTCAGGGCCGCCTTGGTGAAGGCTTCCTTGAACTTTTCCAGGCCGCCCAGCTGCGAATCGATCGCCTTGGCGACATCACCGACCGGCGCGCCGCCGCCGTTGGGCGACATCACGGTCCAGAACAGGGTGTGATTGGCATGGCCGCCGCCGTTGTTGCGCACGACGCCCTGCAGATTTTCCGGCAGCGACTTGGTCTTCTTGACCAGTTCTTCCACCGGCAGGTCGGCGAACTCGGTGCCTTCCAGCGCGGCGTTGACGTTGTTGATGTACGTCTGGTGATGCTTGGTGTGGTGGATTTCCATCGTCGCTGCGTCGATATGCGGCTCGAGCGCGTCGTAGGCGTAGGACAGCTTGGGGAGGGTATAGGCCATGTGGTTCTCCTGGTAGCTCACTCACCCGGCAAAGACCGGGCGTTGCGGAGTCGATGATGGGGATGGCCGATAAGCTTACCAAGGGCCATGTAAAGGAAACTTCGTCCTGCGCGGTCGATCGCGTGTCCGGATCGTGACGCGACAGTGACGGGGCACGCCGGGCACCGCGGGCTCCTTCGCCGTACAACACGCCTGTTCGGCTGGGCCTCACCGTGCGGGGCGATGATCGCAGTAGAGTAGTCGCCTCGCCCATCGCCCCTGGCCCCTCATGCGCAAGCCACTGCTGTTGTTGATCGCCATCGCGCTGCTGGTGGGCGGCCTGGCCGCCATCAAGCTGGCCCAGCGCCCGCCCGCGCCGCAGTTCGCGCCCTCGCTGACGCAGCCGGATGCCGCGCCGCCCGCCGGCGCCGCGACGTCATCACCGGCATCGACCCAGGCAGTGCGCGATCCCCTGCCCCCCTTCCTGCCCGCCGAGGCGCGCGACACCATCGCGCTGATCCAGCGCGGCGGCCCGTACCCGCACCGGCAGGACGGCAGCATTTTCAGCAACCGCGAACAGCGCCTGCCGCAGCGGCCGCGCGGCTACTACCACGAATACACGGTGGACACGCCCGGCGCCGGCAATCGCGGCGCGCGGCGCATCGTCACCGGCGGCACACCCCCTACTGGCTGGTTCTATACCGATGATCACTATGAAACGTTCCGCAGTTTCGACGTTCCACCTGCCGGGAGCTGGCAATGACGCATGACGGATTCGAATTGGGCCTGCACGACATCAACAATGCCGGCATCTATGCGATCGGCAACGATGATGTCGCCCCGTTGTCGGCGGCGATGCGCGATGCCGGCCTGCGCGTGATCCAGATCGATCTGGACGGCTGCCACGACAAACGCACGCTGCTGATGCGCCTGGCCGCCCGCCTGGATTTTCCAACCGGCTTTGGCGGCAACTGGGATGCGCTGACCGACAACCTGCGCGACCTGGCCTGGCTGCCGGCCAACGGCTATGCGCTGTTCTTCAGCGACGCTGATGCCCTGCGCAGCGATGCCGGCGCCGATTTCGACACGCTGCTGGATGTACTCGACGAAGCCAGCCGGTACTGGAGTGACGGCAACGTGCCGTTCTGGGCGTTCGTGGCACTGCGCGATGCGGACGTGGAACCGGACGCGGACCCCGCACCGTAACGCCCAGCATCCAGTAGAGCCACGCCATGCGTGGCTGTGACGCCCCTGATGCCTGACCCTAGGGCAGCCACCCATGGGGTGGCTCTACCTGCCGATGAGGCGCAGCCTCATCGGCTGCCGTTGTCTTCCTGCAGCTCTTTCTTGAACGGGATGTCCGGCGGCGGCCGCGCGATGGCCGGCTGATCCTGCATGTTGGGATCGCTCAGGCCGCACCCGCCACCGAACTGCAACACGGAAATCACGCAGGAAATGGACGAACTCGTGCCCGGGATCGGAATCTCCACGGCCTTGATGCCCTTGCGCACCCACTCGGCCAGCAACGATTCGTTGGGGGCCCAGTACTTGTCGAACGAGGTTGGCGTGTAGTCGTACGGTGGGCGCTTGAGCCATGTGCCGGACTGTGCGATGCGCTCCTTGCTCCAGCCGTCCTTATCGCCGCCCGGTGCGCCACGCTCGCTGTTAGCGTGCCCGTCCTGGCCTGGCACGCGCACGCTGCCGTCGGCCTTGAACAGGCTGCCGCCCGTACCTTGGGTCGCACTCACGGCCCGGCCATTGAGGTCGGCATCCTGCGGATGATTGGCCGCACCCCAGTCGTCGGACCGGTTGGGCGTGGTCCAACTGCCCGGGGGCGCCCTGGAGGGGCTCGACGCGGCGCGCGCTGCAGTCGCCGCCGTGGATGCACTCGCCGTACTGCTGGCATTGCTTGCCGCCGCCGGTGATGGCGGTGCCGGGCGCGGGGCGGCGTTGGGCACCGCGCGTTCGCGTACGGCGACCTCCGCCGATCGACCGGGCACCGCCACCTCGCGCGTGGGCACTGTGGCCACGCTCACGGCCGGCGCGGTCACCGGCCGGATCTCGCGTTCGCGCACCTGCACGTCACGTTGCGGAACGGCGGCCTCCACCCGTGGCCCGGGAATGGCCACGGTCGGTGTCGGCGCTTCTATCACGGTGACCTGCCGCTCCTGCACGCTCAGCTCGGGCGTGCGCACCTGCGGTTCGGCCGGGCGCGGCGCCGGTACGGTGGCACGCGGCGTCGGCGCCTCCACCGTGACCACGGTGCGCTCACGGACGGCAATGTCCTGTGGCTCGCGCGTCATGACACGCACGTCGGTGCGCGGGACGCTGGTCGGCGGCACCACGAAATCGGTCGTGGCCTGGGCCACCTCGGTCACCTGGACGGGCTGTTCCACCGCGGGCGTGGCTGGCGCGGGTGGCGCCGGTTGCGGCTCGCTCGGCGGCGCCGGCGCTGCGGTCGGCTGCGGGGCCGAGGCTGTCTGCGCATCGGCCTCGGCCTGCGCCATCGCCTGGGCATTGGCCATCGCCGCAGCGATCGCGGCTTCCGCCGTGGCCGGCTCGGCAGCGGCGGGTTGCGCGCCTTCCTCCTGCTGCGGCGTGCCGCGTCCAACGAACGCCACCTGCACACGCCCGCTCTCACCGCCCTGGTCCGGTTCGGCAGGCGGCCGGATCAAGGCGACCCACAGCAGCAACAACGCGAACATCAGATGCAGCAACGCGCTGATCACGGCCGAGGTCCAGCGCATCCAGCGCTGATCGCGCGGCGCCGGATCCCAGCCCTGCCAGAGCAGGCGACGCATCGCCTGGACGAAACTCAGTTCCGGCAGGCGCCCGCCCCGCGGAAGCGGCTCGCGCTGGGCCAGCTCGGCCAGCACTTCGCTGGCCCGGAACGGCCGCGGCAATGGCGACAACGCGCGCAGCCACAGGCCCCACCCATAGGGGAGGCCGGTGGTTTTTTCGAGAATGCGCTTGTCCGGCTGGCGAGCCAGCAGCCAATCGAGGATGTCGTCAGCCCGGCGCAGTGGCACGCAGCGCGATCAGGCTGCCGTGCCGCGGGGAATGTACGGCGCGTCGCCACTCTCGTGGTCGGTCGCATCGCGCACCGCGGTGATGCCGGGCACACGCCCCATCAGGGTTTTTTCGATGCCCTGCTTGAGCGTGACGTCGGCCATGCCGCAGCCCTGGCAACCGCCGCCGAAGCGCAGCAGCACCACGCCATCGGCCGAGACTTCCTGCACCGCGACCTTGCCGCCGTGCGAGGCCAGCTGCGGGTTGACTTCGTTCTCCACCACCCAGCGCACGCGCTCGACCAGCGAGGAGCCTTCGGTCGGCGCCTCGCCCTTGATCTTGGGGGCCTTGATGGTCAGCTGCTGGCTGCCCGTGGCATTGGTGACGAAATCGATCTCGGCACCATCGAGCCAGGCTACGCTGGTAGCGGCCACGTAGAGGGTGAAGCCATCGCAGTCCACGGCCCACTCGTCACCGAGCAGCTCACCGGGATCGGCGAACTCCAGGCGGGCATCGGCGCGCGGGGTACCCGCATCGACGGCCGTGAGGCGTACGCCCATGCCGGGCACGGCCTCACGTTCGATCAGCTTGCGGAAATAGGATTGGGCAGTGTCGGATATCTGGATCATCGGGCTATTCTAGCCAATCCCTTGTTATGCGCTCATTCGGTTTATACACCGGACCGCGCATTGTTCAGTCATACAGATGTGGAGGAACCCATGGCCGACCTGATTCCGCTGGCGCAAGCCCACTGCGTGCCGCGCAAAGGCAGCGACCACAAGCTCGGCACCGCCCGGGTCGCCGAGCTGCTGGCCCAGATTCCCGGCTGGGAGCTGGCCGAGGCCGGCCAGGCGCTGACCCGCACCTTCCGCTTCGACAACTACCACGGCACCATGGCCTTCGTGAACGCCCTGGCCTGGGTGGCCCATCGTGAAGATCACCACCCGGACCTGGGCGTGCATTACGACCGCGCCGTGGTGCGCTTCTCCACCCACGATGTGGGCGGCCTGAGCGAGAATGACTTCATCTGCGCGGCGAAAGCCTCGGCCCTGACGGAGTAAGCCCATGAAACTGCAGTACCTCCTGCTGTCCAGCCTTGCCCTGGCCGCCCTGGCCGGCTGCAACAAGACACCCGCCGAACCGGCCGCCCCGGTCGCGGCACCCACCGAGGTCGCCGCGGTCAAGACGCCACCGCCGGAGTACCCGATCGAACTGGCCTGCCAGGGGATCGGCGGCACCAGCACCTTCAAGGTGACCATCGCCGCCGACGGCCAGCCCAGCCAGGTCCAGCTCGCCAGCGGCAGCGGCAACGCCCAGCTCGACGAGCAGGCGCAGAAGGCCGTACAGGCCTGGCAGTTCAAGGCGGCCACGCGCGCCGGGCAGACGGTTCCGACCACGATCCAGGTGCCGGTCAGCTTCAATCCGCCGCAGCCCAAGCCCGACCAGTGCTTCGCGGTCGAAGAACGGCTGCGTCGCGGCGGTTGATCGCCGCGTTGTGTTGAGGTCAGCCGCCGCAAACCTCGTGCTCCCTACTCCGCGCCCCGGTGATGTTGCCCGGGGCGCGCTGCACTTCTACAAGGACGCGTTGGCGGATGCCTGATATTTCCAGTGAAAACGTATGGATCGCCCTGGCGGTCACCCTGGCCGCCGGCCTGGCCACCGCCCTAGGCAGCCTGATGGTGCTGTTCTCGCGCCGGCCCAACCCGCGCCTGCTGGCGTTCGGGCTGGCCTTTGCTGGTGGCGCGATGGTTTTTGTCTCGCTGACCGAGATCCTCAACAAGGCGATCGACTCGTTCACCCAGGCCTACGACGCCCGGCTGGGCTTCGCCTATGGCACGGCGGCCTTCCTGGTCGGCGTGCTGCTGATCGTGGTGATCGACCACCTGATCCCGAACCCGCACGAGAGCCTGGACAAGCAGGACCCGCTGTTCCGCGACAACAACAAGGCCTACATCAAGCGGGTCGGCCTGCTGACGGCGGTGGCGATCACCGCGCATAACTTCCCCGAGGGCCTGGCCACGTTCTTTGCCACGCTGGAAAGCCCGTCGGTGGGCATGCCGCTGGCCTTCGCCATCGCCATCCACAACATCCCCGAGGGCATCGCGATCGCGGTCCCGGTGTATTTCGCCACGCAGAACAAGTTCTACGCGTTCGGCGCCAGCCTGCTGTCCGGCCTGGCCGAGCCGATCGGCGCGGCAATCGGGTATGTGGCCCTGTCCGGCGTGCTCAACCACGCCACGTTCGGCTGGGTGTTCGGGATCATTTCCGGGGTGATGGTGTTCCTGGCCCTGGACGAACTGCTGCCGGCGGCCAAGCGCTACGCCAAGGGCCACGAGACCGTGTACGGCCTGGTGGCCGGCATGGGCAGCCTGGCGATCAGCCTGGTGCTGTTCAAATGGTGAGGCCCGGGCCATAACCCGATAACGCGGGCCCGGTAGTGCCGGCCGCTGGCCGGCTCCTCCACATGCCGATCGACACTGTGCAGAGCCGGCCAGCGGCCGGCACTACCGATGCGGGCGGGGGTAGCCGGGCAGATCCGGCTTTACTTCAACCGGTTCAACACCTCGACCAGCTCCTCGGCCAGCGGTGCATTGATCAGATACGGCGTCTTGCCTGCATCCAGCGCGAACTCCAGCGAGGCGGCGTGCAGGAACAGTCGTTTCAGGCCGATCTGCTCACGAAGTCGCTTGTTGACGTCCGGATCGCCGTACTTGTCGTCACCGGCCACCGGGTGACCCAGATGCTGGGCATGCACGCGGATCTGGTGGGTACGGCCGGTTTCGATGCGGACCTCGCAGTACGAATGCCCACCCTTGCGCTCCAGCACCTTGAAGTGGCTGATCGATTCCTTGCCGATCGGATTGACCTGCACGTGGCGCTCGCCGCCCTGGCGCAGACCCACGTGCAGCGGGGCATCCACGGTCATCGTGCCATCGGGCATGCGGCCGGCCAGCAAGGTCAGGTAGCGCTTGCGGATGCCGGCGCCGTGGTCTTCGCGCAGCAGTGCCTGCAGCTCGCTCAGCGCCGAGCGCTTCTTGGCCACGATCAGCAGGCCCGAGGTATCCCGGTCCAGCCGATGCACCAGCTCTAGGGTCTTGCCCGGGCGCAGGGCACGCAGCGTTTCGATGGCGCCGAAGCTGATGCCGCTGCCGCCGTGGCTGGCCACGCCCGACGGTTTGTTCAGGGCCAGCAGCCGATCGTCTTCGAACACGATGGCATCTTCCAGCCTTTTCATGAACGCCGCGGGCGGACCGGCCTTGTCGCCTTCCTCGTTGAGACGGACCGGCGGGACCCGGACTTCGTCGCCGCCCTCGAGCTTGCGCTCGGCCTTGGCGCGGCCGCCATTGACGCGGACCTGGCCACTGCGGACGAGCTTGTAGATCAGGCTGCGCGGTGCACCCTTGAGCTGGCCGAGCAGGAAGTTGTCCAGGCGTTGCCCGGCGCGGTCGGCCGGGACAGTGATGATACGTACGCTGGTCATGGCTTCAGCGGCTTTGGGGGTGGGCTCGGTAACGGTCATTGGCCTTTTATTCTGTTACACTCGGCGGGCGAGATAAGGGATTGATTTCGTTGGAAGTTGTTCTGGGCCAGAAGCCCGACTTCCCGCGATTCCGGCACAGTGCGCAGCCACCGCCCCCGGGGCGGCCATGTTAGCGGCTCACCGGCGGTCCCGGCCATCGCCGGATGTCTGACACGCATTCGCGCTGAACATGTCCCTGTGGCGCTCCAGCCTGGCTGAAAGCTGCCTCCGGCCCCGTTACACCCAAACCAAAACAAATGAAGCGCTCCCGCGGCCTGCCGTGGTGTTGTAGCGCTGGAAACCCAAACCGCCCTCCCCGCGCATGCGCGATGGGCGGTGAAGCGTGACCAGAAGCGAAACCCCATGGCGTTCCGCGCGGTAGCAGCGCGCGAGGAACGCAAGAATGAAGCGAATGCTGATCAATGCCACGCAGGCTGAAGAGCTGCGGGTAGCCATCGTGGATGGCCAGACGCTGTACGACATCGACATCGAACAGCCGTCCAAGGAACAGAAGAAGTCGAACATCTACAAGGGCCGCATCACGCGCCTTGAGCCTTCGCTGGAGGCCGCTTTCGTCGAATACGGCGGCGAGCGCCATGGCTTCCTGCCGCTGAAGGAAATCTCCCGCGATTACTTCCAGGCCGGCGTCGACCACAACAAGGCCGGCATCCGCGAGCTGCTGCGTGAGGGCCAGGAAGTCGTGGTCCAGGTGGACAAGGAAGAGCGCGGCAACAAGGGCGCTGCCCTGACCACGTTCATCTCGCTGGCCGGCCGTTACATGGTCCTGATGCCGAACTCGCCGAGCGCTGGTGGCGTCTCGCGTCGCATCGAGGGCGAAGACCGCGCCGCGCTGAAGGAAGCGCTGGACAAGCTGAACATCCCCGACGACATGGGCGTGATCATCCGCACCGCCGGCGTCGGCCGCGATGCCGAAGAGCTGCAGTGGGATCTGGATTACCTGCTGCAGGTCTGGAAGTCGATCGCCGAAGCGGCGCTGACCAAGCCGGCCTCGTTCCTGATCTACCAGGAATCGCGCCTGATCGTGCGCGCCCTGCGTGACTACCTGCGCGCCGATGTCGGCGAGATCCTGGTGGACACCGAAGAGCTGTACGAGACCGCCCAGGAGTTCATGCAGCAGGTGATGCCGCAGACCCTGCGCAAGCTCAAGCATTACAAGGACGACATCCCGCTGTTCAACCGCTTCCAGATCGAATCGCAGATCGAAGGCGCGTATGAACGCAACGTCCGCCTGCCGTCGGGCGGCTCGATCGTGGTCGACCAGACCGAAGCGCTGACCGCCATCGACGTCAACTCCTCGCGCGCCACCAAGGGCAGCGACATCGAGGACACCGCCTTCCAGACCAACCTGGAAGCGGCCGAAGAAGTGGCCCGCCAGCTGCGCCTGCGCGATCTGGGTGGCCTGGTGGTCATCGATTTCATCGACATGGCCTCCAACAAGCACCAGCGCGAAGTCGAGAACCGCCTGCAGAACGCGCTCAAGTACGACCGTGCGCGCGTGCAGCTGGGCCGCATCTCGCGCTTCGGCCTGATGGAAATGAGCCGCCAGCGCCTGCGTCCGAGCCTGGGCGAATCCAGCCAGATCGTCTGCCCGCGTTGCGACGGCCATGGCCGCATGCGCAGCGTCGAGTCGCTGTCGCTGTCGATCATCCGCGTGGCTGAAGAGCATGCGATGAAGGAGAACACCGGGCAGGTGCTGGTCCAGGCCCCGGTCGAGATCGCCAACTACCTGCTCAACGAAAAGCGCAGCGCGCTGCGCGAGATCGAACAGCGCCATGACGCGCCGATCGTGATCGTCGCCGACGAGCAGCTGCACACCCCGCATTACGAAGTGACCCGCCTGCGTGAGAACGAGCTGGGCGAAGAAAGCGGCAAGCCGAGCTACCAGCGCGGCACCCCGCGCAAGCTGCCGGTGCACGCACTGACCAAGGCCCAGCTGAACATCCCGGTCGCCCCGGTGGTGACCCAGGTCAAGCACAGCCAGCCGGCCCCGGTGCGTGAAGCGCCGGAACCGGAAGCCGCACCGGCCCCGGTCGCCGCCCCCGTGGCCGCCCCGGCGGCAACCGGCGTGGTGGGTTGGCTCAAGCGCATCTTCGGTGGCGAACCGGCCCCGGCCGCCGCACCACAGCCGGGCAACCGCCCGGGCCAGGACGGCAACCGCAACGGTCGCAACAAGGACCGCAACGGCAAGGACCGCAACGGTCGCCGCGATGAGCGTGGCGAGCGTGGTGGCAACGGCAATGCGCAGGCGCAGGGCCGTGGCAAGGACCGTGGTGAGCGCGGCGAACGCGGCCCGAAGGGCGAGCGTCGCGACGAGCGCCGCCAGGACACCGCCGCACCGGCCAACGGCAATGCGGCACAGGTGCAGGCACCCGCCCAGGGCAAGCCGCGCAACGAGCAGCAGCCGTCCAAGCCGCGCAATGAAGCGCGCAATGACCAGCAGCAGCCGAAGCTGAAGCAGAAGCAGGGCCAGAACGGCCAGGCCAAGCCGCAGCAGAACGACGGCGACAAGCCGGCCGTGAGCGAGAAGCCCGCGCGTCAGCCCCAAGCCGATGCACCGAAGCCGACCACCGCTGCGCCGATCGCTGCCGACGCCGCCGTGATCGCTGCGGCTGCCGTGGTCGCCACCGATGCCGCCGCGCCGGCCGCCCACGTCCAGGAAACGGCCAAGGCCGCTCCGGCCGAGGACGCACAGCTGGGCGACACCGACGCCACCGAACAGGGTGACGCGCCGGCCAATGCCGAAGACGGTACCGGTGAAGGCGCTTCGCGTCGTCGTCGCGGCCGTCGCGGTGGCCGCCGTCGTCGTCGTGGCAATGGTGAGCAGGCTGCCGGCAGCGATGGCCTGAACGGTGACGACAACGGTCTGGATGACGAGGGCGACGACCAGGACGGCGATCAGGACGGCGATACCGCCGCCCCGGCCGAGCGCCAGGTCGCCAACAACGGTCAGCCGCAGCCGGAGTTCGAGTTCGACGACGAATCCGGCAACGCGCCGGCCGCCGCGCCTGCGCCGGTCCAGGCTCCGCGCCCGGCCCCGGTGGCGGCAGTGGCTGCCGCCGCTCCGGTCGCCGTGGTCAGCAGCCCGGTCGTGACCGCGGGTCATGCCGAGCCGACCCCGGCACCGGTGGCCGACAAGGCCCCGACCCCGGTCGTCGAGAAGGCTGCTTCCCCGGCCGTCGAGCCGGTCGCCGAGAAGGCCCCGGCCTCCTACAACGACCCGGTGCCGTTCGTGGAAAGCCCGAAGCCGACCCCCGCCGCTGCCCGGCCGGCTGCGCCGGTGGAAGCCGCGCGTCCGGTTGAACCGGTCGCTGCTCCGGCAGCCCCGGCCCCGGTCGCTGCTCCGGTGGCGCCGGCTCCGGTTGCTGCTCCGGCGGCTCCGGCGCCGGTCGCTGCTCCAGTGGCGCCGGCCCCGGTTGCTGCTCCGGCGGCCCCAGCCCCGGTCGCTGCTCCGGCGGCGCCGGCCCCGGTTGCTGCTCCGGCGGCTCCGGCTCCGGTTGCTGCTCCGGCGGCTCCGGCTCCGGTCGCTGCTCCGGCGGCTCCGGTCGTTGAGACCACCCCGCAGGAAGTGAAAGAGCCGACCGTCGCACCGGTGCAGACCAGCATGCTGGATGCCGTGGATGCGACCCAGGCCCCGGCACAGCCGGCAGCCCCGCAGGCCCGCACCGAATCGGCCCCGGCAGGCCCGGTCGTGCACAACGGTCAGCTGTTCGGTTCGGCCGCCAGCGAAACCCCGGCGGCGACCAACGCTGCCGAACAGGCCGCGCAGGCCGAAGCCCGCGAGGACATCCCGACCGATGCCCCGCAGGCCGAGGAAGGCGACAAGGCCGACCAGGAAAAGAAAGACACGCTCTGATCCTGAGTGACTGACGCAACAAACAGACAGCGGCCTTCGGGCCGCTGTCTGCGTTTGGGGTGTTGGATGACGCAGGCATCGGCGTGCGTCAGGCGGTCATGAGGGCGGCACTGAGAGTAATCCACGCATGGCGTGGATCTACACACGCCATCGGACGCAACAAGGGTAGACCCACGCCACGCGTGGATCCTGCACGGGATACATCAAATGCAGAGCCACGCCATGCGTGGATGCGGCCGTTTGCGTGCTACGCCGTCACCGACGACGCGGCGCGCACCTCAGGGCGTCGTCGCGCCGGCGTTTCCGGTGCCCGGCGCGAACTGCAGCCGGGTCCACACGCCGTAATGATCCGACGCCCAGCGGCCGTCTGCGTACGGCTGGTCGAACAGGATCTTCGCCTCACGGGCGAGCAGTCGATCCTGCTGGAAGAAGATGTGGTCGATGCGCGAGGGCGCGTCGTAGTAGTGCCGGTTGAGCGTACTGACCTGGGCCAGTTCGTTGTTGACGTGCACGCTGCCGTAGCTGTCCCCGTAGTGGTTGCGCAGCTCGCTCAGGTCACCGGCATCCACCAGTGCATTGAAGTCCCCCGCCACGACCACCGGCGCGTCGCCTGCGCTCTGCGCGATGAAGGCCAGCAGATCCGCCACCTGCTCTCCACGGATGCGGCTGCCCACCTCGTCCGAACGCTCATTCAAGTGCGTTGCGTAGACGTTGACCGGGCGACCCTCCACGTCGATGCGCAAATGCGCCACGGTGCGGTAGTCGCCCAGCGGCGCCAGCAGATGGTCGTTGCGCGACAGCACCGGCCGCCGGGTCAGCAGGGCATTGCCGTAGCGCTTGAAACGCCCCGGCGGATCGGTCGAGACGAACTGATACTCATAGCCCAGCTTGCGCGCCAACCATGCGGCCTGGTTACGCACATGGGGCTTCTGGATCACTTCCTGCAGCGCGATCGCATCGGGCTGCAGTGCCTGCAGTTCACGCAGGATCACCTGGCGGCGGGCCGGCCAGTTCTCGCGATCGTGGTGAAGATTGAAGGTGACCATGGTCATCTCCTGCGCGGGTGCCGCCACGGCGCTCTGCGCCAGTGCAACCAGGGGCGCGGACGCCAGCACCGCGGCCAGCAGGCCGCGCATCATCATCTTCCTCATTACGGTGCCTTGCGTTCCGCCCGGCGTACCGACGCCGGAATCTCGATCTCGACCTTGGCCGGCACCTGCATCACGCGCAGTTCGCCGCCCACCCATTCCGCCGGCTCACCATTGACGGTGGTGGCGCCCGGCTCGCCGCTGTACGGCCACGGCAGCACCACGCCACCGACCGGCGGCACCAGGCCGGCCGACACGGTCAGGGTGAGCTGCTTGTCGTTGCGGATCAGCGCGTAGTTGAGCTGCCCGTTCGGGGTGCGCAGGCCCTGCACGCCGACCCCCTTGCCTTCCAGCCAGCGCGACGGCACGCCCGCGGCCAGCACCAGGCTGTCGTCGATATCGCGGCTGTAGGCGAACATGTCCAATGCCGAACGCACGAAGTCCGAGGCCACCCACGCATGGGGCAGGTCCCCCAGGAAGAACGGTTTGCGCGGCGTGCGCGAGACCACTTCGGCCCACTGGTTCCACGGCTGCGGTGCACGGTCCTTGAAGAAGAACTCGGTCGCCTGCCAGGCGCGGTCGCGCCAGCCCAGGCGCACGAAGGCGGCCACGTTGCGCCACTCGTACGGGGTGTAGTCCTTCCACTCGCGCTTGCCATCGCGGCGCGCTTCGAACTCGCTCCAGTAGCGCTCGAACGTGTTGTTCAGGTAGGGCTGCGGCAGGCGCCCCTGCTCACCGGCCGGCGCCAGTGCGATGGTGGTCGATGTGGCATCGAAATCACCCAGCTCGGCCGAGCCGGGCAGGTAGTCGATCTTGTGCTGCGCGGTCGCCGCCAGCAGCGAAGCCTGCAGGTCGTCACGGAACTGATCGCGCGACTCACTGATCTGCATCGCTTCGGCCTTGCCGAGCGTGCTGGCGATGATCGCCGCGTCCTTGTAGCCGCGCAGCGCCCAGAAGTTGTCCCAGTACGAATGCATCGGCTTGGCCGAATAGCCTTCGTGGCTGATCGAGACCGGCATCATCCCGTAGAAGGCGGGGTTGCGCGCCCGATTTTCTTCGGTGCGTTCGCTCAGGCGCAGCTGCTCCATGTACTGGTAGGCGCCCTGCACGTGTGGCCACATCACCTCCAGGAAGGTGGTGTCACCGGTGTAGCGCCAGTACTCGGCGATGTTGAAAATGAGCTCGCCATGGCTGTCGTTCTCCGGCACCGGATCGCTGCCGCGCGAATCGACGCAGCACGGCACCTTGCCATTGTCGAACTGATACGGCGCATACCAGTTCACGTACTGCCGCACCGCATCGCTGCGGCCCATGCGCAGCAGCCCTTCGGAGATCATTGCGCCATCGCGGATCCAGCTGCGCGAATACGAACGCGTGCCCGGCTGCAGGCTGGGGCCGATGCGCGAGATCAGCATGTGCGCCAGCGCGGTGCGCAGCGTATCGGCCAGCGGCTTGCCGGCCGCCGGGACCTGCAGCGTCACCTGGTCCAGCTTGGTCCGCCACATCGAGGCGACCTGCTGCTGCGCCTTGGCCGCATCGAAGGCCTTGGGCATCACCCAGTTGCCGGTCTGCGGCAGCACGATGGCGACCTCGCGGCTCTGGCCAGGCTCCAGCTTCCAGCGGTACAGCAGCGCGCCCGAGGCCAGGCCGGTGCTGTCCTTCACTTCGGTGGTGCCCGGCAGCTTGCCGCTGGCCAGGTGGACCACGTCGAACTTGCTGTCGAACGCGGTGGCGAAGGCCGCGTCCGGTGCCTGTGCCGGGTACAGGCGCGGCGTGCCGTTGACGTCGACATGGGTCGGGTCGAAGGACAGGTTGTTGATCGGGCTGACGCCGCCGACGGTATTGAGGAACTGGGTCGGCGGGTTCACCTGCCACGGGCGCACGGCCAGGGCCAGGGTGTACTCGTGGGCGACCTTGTCGGGGTTGCGCAGGGTGTAACGACCGACCAGCTGCGCGTTGTCCGGCGTGCCCTGCACGAAGCCGGTCACCTGCAGGCCAGCCTTGTCGTGGGTCCAGCCGACGTTGGCGATCGGCAGGTAATCGTCCTGCAGCGACTGGTCGGTCTTGACGTCGGCCCAGCTCAGCAGTTTGTTGTCCACCAGCACGAACGGTTCGACGCTGAAGCTGGCCTTGGCCACTTCCAGCGCACCGTCTTCGCCGATCAGGGCCTGCTCGCGGCCGCCATCCAGACCCAGCAGCGTCCAGTACGGCTGCTCGCCGGTGAAGCCGCGCGGCACCGAACCGCGCGGCAGGTCGGCACCGACCGAACGGACGAAATCATTCGGGGTATCGGCGAACTCGAGCGGCTTGAGCGTGATATCGCGGATACCATAGCGCCAGCTCGGGCCGCCCTTGAGGTCGAAGCGCAGATAGCGCGCGTCCGTATCCGGCAGCGCCAGCCAGTCGCGGCCACCGCCGCCGGCGGTCACCTCACGCAGCGTATTCCAGCTGCGCCCATCGGCCGAGGAACGCACCACGTAGCGGGTGGCCTCCAGTCCGGGCAGCCATTCGATCACCGCCCCGCCAAACTCGCGCACCTTGTGCAGGTCCAGGCTGATGGTCTGTTCGGCCACGCCGCCGCTGATCCAGACCGTGTCCGGCTTGCCATCGACGATGCGGTTCTGCAGCGCGGTGGCGGTATCGGCGATCACCGACGGGCTCAGTGAAGACGTATCGGCCGGCGGCAGTCCCTGCAGCGTGAGCCGGTCGAAACAGACCGTGCCCTTGCCGCCGACCTTGCTGTAGATCGTGAATTCCACGGCCGCGCTGCGCTTGAGCGTCTTGTCGGTCTCCGGGCCCCAGGCCTTGTCGATCTGGCGCTTGCGGTACTGCACCGGCGTCCAGGTTTTGGGGAACGCATAGCCGGGGCGGTTGACCCACCACACGTTGTCGCCGCTGGCGTCGATCAGCTTGAACTGCAGATCGTTGGCAGGGGAATCGCCGCGCAGCTGGAAGCCGAACTGGTAATTCTCCGGGTACTGGATGCCCAGCTCGCGGCGGATGCCGACATAGCCGGACACGTTGTGGAAGTCGTAATCCACGCACAGCGCGCGGCCACCCCCACTACCGGCCACGCTGCGCAGCGAGCCGCTGACCTGGTCGGAGACGACCAGCTTCCACGGCGACATGTCATCGAAGCTGTCCAGCACCTTGGGTGCGGGCAACACCGGCGTCGCCGGCGGTGCGGCTGAGGCCGCCAGTGACCAGACCAGACCCAGACCCACCGCGACGACGGCATGCTTCACCCTTTGACACTCCCCAGCAACAGACCTTGGATGTAATAACGCTGCAATGCCAGGAACAGCAGCAGCACCGGAACCACCGTGACCACCGCGCCGGCCATCATCATTTCAACGTCCATGATGTGCTCGCGCGAGAGCGTGGCCAGGGCCACCGGGAGAGTGTAGTGCTCCTGGTCGGTCAACACGATCAAGGGCCACATGAAATCGTTCCAGGCAGCCATGAAGGTGAAGATCGACAGGGTCACCAAAACCGGCTTGAGCATCGGCAGCACGATCTGGAAGAAGATCCGCAGCTCCCCTGCCCCGTCGATGCGGGCCGCTTCGAGCAGCTCGTCCGGGATCGAACGGGCGTACTGGCGGACCAGGAAGATGCCGAACACCGTCGCCAGCGCCGGCACGATCACGCCACCGAAGTTGTTGACCAGGCCCAGCTGCTTCATCAGCAGGAACAGCGGCAGCATCGCCACCTGCGCCGGGATCACCAGCGCGGCCAGCAGCAGCTGGAAGATGCGCTCGCGGCCGGCAAAGCGCAGCTTGGCGAACGCATAGCCGGCCATGGTGTTGAGCAGCAGCGAGCCGAAGGTGATGGCCAGCGACACCATCAGGCTGTTGACGAAGTTGTTGGCCATGCCGGTGCGCGCGAACAACTCATGGTAGTTCGCGGTGGTCAGCGAGGACGGCAGCAGCGGCGGCGGAAAATGCGCCGCTTCGCCGGTCGGCATGAACGACACCGACAGCATCCACAACAGCGGCGCCAGGCTCAGGACCGCCAGCACCACCAGGCCACCATTGACCCACCAGGCATGCCAGCGCGATTGACCGATTTCACGACTCATACCAACTGCCTCTTGCGGCCGAAACGCAGCATGATGCTGGTCACGCCCAGGATGATCAGGAACAGCAGGAACGCCACCGCGGAGGCGCGCCCCAGGTTCCACCACTTGAAGCCTTCTTCAAACATGAAATACAGCACGCTGACAGTGCTCTGCAGTGGGTCGCCACGCGTCATCACGTAGGGCTCTGCAAACAGCTGGAAGTAGCCGGACACCGTGATCACGCCGACCACCAGCAGCACCGGGCCGAGCATCGGCAGGGTGATGTGCAGGAACTGCTTCCAGCGCGAGGCACCGTCGATGCGCGCGGCCTCGTACAGGTCATGCGGAATCGCCTGCAGGCCGGCCAGGAAGATCACCATGTTGTAGCCGAAGTTCTTCCACACCGCGAACAGCATGATGGTCGGCATCGCCCAGTTCGGGTCGCCCAGCCAGTCGATCGGGCTGATGCCCAGATGGCCCAGGCCGTAATTCACCAGGCCGTAGCTGGTATGGAACAGGTAACGCCAGATCACCGCCACCGCGACCAGGGTGGTCACCACCGGAGCGAACAGCGCGGTACGGAACAACGCTTTGAAACGGGCGGCCGGTGCATTGAGCAGGATCGCCGCACCCAACGACACCGCGATCGACAGCGGCACACCGACGATCACGAAGTACGTGGTATTCCACAGCGACTTCCAGAACATCGGGGTCTGCAGCAGATCGATGTAGTTGCCCAGGCCGACGAAGCGCAGGTTGTCACCGTCGGCCAGTGCGTACAGATCGAAATCGGTGATGCTCAGCGCCAGCGCCGAGAACACCGGCAGGCCGAAGAACACCGCGATGACCAGAATGGCCGGACCGGCGAACATCCAGCCGGCAAGCGAACGCTGCTTCATGGTGCCGCCTCCGTGGCCACCGCACTGGAGTGCGCCGTGTCGCTCGCCCCGGAGGATTCCTGCCGGTGCTGCTCATGCATCCAGCGGCGTTTGGCGAGGACCTTGTCCACGCGTTCGTCCAGCTCTTTCACTGCTTGATCCTGGTCTAGGCCACCACGCACCACCTGTTCGGTGGTGATCCGCATTTCCTGGGCGATCCGCTCCCACTCCAGCACCTTCGGGGTCGGCTTGACCCGCTCGAGCTGGTCGCGGAACGGCTGCGCCAATGGGTCGTTGGCCAGCGAGGGGTATTCCCAGGTGCTGCGCCGCGGCGGCAGGTCGCCGATGATCGAATGGAAGCGCTCCTGGATCGCCGGGCGCGACAGGAACTCGATCAGTTTCCACGAGGCTTCTTTCTGCTTCGAATCGCGGAAGATCACCAGGCTGGTCCCGCCGGCGATGCCCGCGCCCGGGCCATCCGGACCCGGCAGTGCGGCGGTGCCCCACTGCCCTTCCAGTTCCTTGGGCTGCAGCTTCTTGAACTCGCGGATGTTCCAGGGGCCGGACACGTAGAACACATTGAAGCCGCGGAAGAACTCGTCCCAGACGTTGGAGATCTGCGTCTCGGACATGCGCGGGGCCCAGCCCTGCGCGAACATGTTCTCGTAGAAGCCCAGCGTCCTGCGGAAGCCCGGGCTGCTGAAATTGCCACGGGTGTCTTCATCGCGCAGCAACGGATCGGGCTGCTGCAGCGCGAAGGAGAGCTGCTGCTCGAACTCGTTGATCGGCATCAGTACCGCGTAGCGGTTCGGGCCCTGCATGGCCTTGATCGCCGCCATCATCTCGTTCCACTCGGCCCAGCTGCGCGGCGGGTGGTCGTAGCCGGCCTTGGCGAGCATGTCCTTGCGGTAATACAGCAGGCGCGTATCCACGTACCACGGCACCCCGACCAGTTCGTCGTGGATGACGTTGGTATCCCAGATGCCCTGGAAGTAGTCGGCCGGGTCCACCACCTTGGACTGCGCCACGTAGGGCTGCAGCGGGGTCAGGGTATTGAGTTCGGCGAACTCGGGGATCCAGGTATTGCCCAGCTGGCACACGTCCGGCAGCCCTTCGGCGGCGAACGCGGTCAGCAGCTTTTCATGCGCGGCCGTCCACGGGATGTTCTGCACATCGACATGGATGCCGGGATTTTCCGCTTCGAACTCACGGACCAGGCCGGTGACGACTTCGGCCTCGCGGCCCATCGCCCAGAAACGCACGGTGACCCCTTCCGGTTCTTTCCGGCAGGCACTCAACAACAGACTGCCGGCAATCAGCAGCAACAGACTCAACCCCAGCTTCGGGCGCGACGACAATGGCACTGCTTACTTCCCCTGCTGCTGGTTGCGGTTCGAATTGGAATTGTTTTTCTGTTCCTGGGCGGCCGCCGCGCGCGATTCGGCGATGCCGACCGAGCGGGCCGAGGCCGCCTTTTCATCTTTCTGCAGTTCCATCGGCTGATCCTCGCCTTCCGGGGTCAACCAGCCACCGCTGAAGCCGGCACGCTCCAGACCCTTGCGGATATGGGCGTTCTTCTTCATCACATCCCAGACGAAATCGTTCCGGTAGTTGGCGATCATGGTCAGGATCGGGCCCTGGTCGATACCGATGTAATCGCTGGCCACCCAGCCGCGATCCGGCACCAGGCGACCGGTCTTGATCGGAATGTCGTAGTTGAAACTCGGGTTGAACGAATCCAGGAAGCCGTAGCTGGAATAGATGTAGTCGCCGTAGCGCTTGTGCATCTCCACCGCGGCCGGGATGACTTCTTCCGGCGCGAACACGATCGAGGCGATCGCCGCGGTCGGCGCGATGGTGCCGTCATCGAAGTTCTCGCGCAGGCCCGCGCCGCGCGAAGAGTAATGGCGGAACTGGCGCTGCTCGCCGCGGTATTCCTGGGTGGTGTTCTGCGGGCCATCGCTGGCGGTCAGGCCCCACACGTTCTGGCCGTAATCCTTCCAGTTCATCGGGTTGGCGATCGCGTACTCGCGCTGCGCCAGGGCAGCCGAACGGCTGTTGAGGAAGTAGGTGCTGCCCCGCTCGCGCATGTAGGCATCCTGGATGTCGCGGAAGTCCACCCAAACATGCGTGTACTGGTGCCCGAACAGCGGGCCGAAGGACAGGTATTCCTGGCCCTGGTAGACGCCCCAGTCGTTGTCGTAGGTACGCGTCCAGACCGTCCAGGCGTCCGGGCTGACCGGGTGGGTCGGCGAGCCGAGCGCGAGGATGTAGACCATCATCGCCTCGTTGTAGCCCATCCAGTCGTGGTCGATGAAACCGCTCTCCGGGAACCAGCCCATCGAGATCAGCGGCGCGCGCTGCTGCAGCCACGGCCAGTCCACGCGCTTGTACAGCGTATCGGCGATCTCGCGGATCTCTTTTTCGCGTGCGTCGTCACCATCGTAATAGGACTGCGCGAACAGCACGCCCATCATCAGCAGCGCGGTATCCACGCTGGACAGTTCCACCCAGCTGTCGTAGCGGCGGCCTTCCTGCATGTCCAGGAAGTGGTAGTAGAAGCCTTTGTAGCCGCCTTTGCCGGTGCGCTGCGGGCCCATCGGCAGGTCGCGGAAGAACTTCAGCGTCAGCAGGGTGCGGTCGATCGCCTGGTTGCGGCTGACCCAGCCGTTCTCGATGCCGATCGGATAGGCGGTCAGCGCATAGCCCACCGAGGCGATGCTGGCGAACGGGCGCGACGGGTAACGGTCCGGGCTGAGCCCGTTGACCTCGTTGGTGGTATCCCAGAAGAACTGGAAGGTGCGGCGCTCGATATCGTCGAACAGCGGCGGCAGCTCCGGCTTCATCGGCCGCGGCGGCACATCCGCCTCGACCAGGATCACGGGCGGCTTGGGCTTGGCCGGCTCCTGCTGGGCCTGCGGCTGGCAGGCAGCGACGGCGAGACTGATCGTCGCAGCGGTCAACAGGTGGCGTGCCTGCATGGGCCAACTCCTTGTGCGTTGTTCGTGACTGGGAAGCATAACGTCCAATGACCTGAAATCGTTTACAGAACGCGTCCTTAAAAAACCACGCAGGCGTGGTCCAGAGCCGCGGGTCATTGCCCAGGCCGCTGCCACCCTCCGTGGCACCGGCCTGGACAATGGACTGGCCCGAAGGCCAGCCATTGCCATGAAACCGGCCCCGTCCGAAGACGGGGCCGTTGTTGCATCAGAAGCGGAAGCCGACTTCTGCCTTCACCTGACGCGGCGTACCGATGATGTCGCCGGTCTCGTTGTAGCTGGCCTGCAGCTTGCCGTTGGTCTTGACGTAGTTGTAGGTGGAGAAGTTGTCGAAGTTGAACACGTTGATGATGTCGATGCGCGCGTACAGCTCGGTCTCGCCCGGCATCTTGAACGTCTTCGTCGCCTGCAGATCGACCGAACGGTAGCCGAAGATCTTGCCACCCAGCAGGAACTTGCCATTGGCGTTGGGCACCGCGGCCTGCGGGGTCGGCAGGTTGTAGCCACTGGCCTGCGGCACGCCGTACCAGTCATTGACGGCAGTCGGGGTGGCCAGGGTGACCTTGCCACCGAAGGTGATGCCCCAGAAGCCCGCGTACGAACCGGTGACCACCAGGCGGTGGCGCGGCGCGCCGTTGGAACGGATGGTCGGGTAATCCTCGATCAGGCCGCGGTCGAACGCGTACTTCTCGTTGATGTCGCGGTTGTGGCGCGCGGTGGTCCAGGTGTAGGCCACCGAGGTACCCCAGCCGCTTTCCTGGGTGAACGGCTTCTGCGCCGACAGCAGGACCTGGGTCGCACGGGTCTTGATGCCCTGCTGACCGATGATCAGGCTGCCGAAGCCCGGCACGTTGCAGCTCCAGGCCTGGCTCAGGCCCGGGTCGGTGCCGCCGCACAGGCGCGGGTCATCGAAGAACTGGCCGGTCGGGTAACGGTTGCCCAGGGTGAAGGCGAAGCCGTCGTAGCTCAGGGTGCGGGAGATGGTGGCATCGGTCAGCCACTCACCCACCTGATTGCTCATGCCGAAGCTGAACTGATCCGAGTACGGCACCTTGAGGTTGTTGTTCAGCAGATCGACTTCCAGACCGGCATTGCTGGTCGAGCCGACCAGGGTCTGCAGGTTGCCGATCCCGTTGAGCAGGTTCGGGTTCCAGTCGTAGCAGGCGGCCTGACCGTTGATGCAGGTGCCGGTCGACGGATTGCGGAAGTAGATGGTCGGCTGCGGCAGGGCCAGCTTGGTGGTTTCCAGCTGCAGGTTGTCGAACAGGTCGCGATCGTACGAACGACCGGCACCACCGTGGAACACGTGCTGCTCGTCGGCGTTGAGGTCATACGAGAAGCCCAGGCGCGGCTGCCAGGCATCCTTGAACGCCTTGCGGTTCTTGCCGGTGCTGATGTAATCGCCGATGTTCAGGCCACCCAGCGCCAGCGAATCGGCGTAGGTCTGGCCAGCGGCCGCACGCGGATCCTGCGAGTAGATCGCGTCGACCACCTGCTGCGGGGTGACGAAGTCCAGGTACGACGGGGTCTTCTCGTAGTCCCAGCGCAGGCCGAGGTTGAGCTGCAGGTGATCGTTGACCTGCCAGTCGTCCTGGATGAACAAGCCGATCTGCTTGGACTTCGAACGCACTTCGCCCGACACGCCCGACACGCCGGTCACCGGCTTGACGAACTGCGCCTTGTAGGGGATGGAATCCGGGAAGTCCGGATCGCCCAGGGTGTAGGTGAAGGTCGGGTTGATCTGCGCCGCGTCAGATGCGTACAGGTCGATCTGCTTGTACTTGGCGCCCATCTTGATGGTGTGATCGCCGGCCCACTGGATGCCATCCAGGGTCAGGTTGTCTTCGATCGACCAGCCCTTCTGGCCCTTCACCTGCGAATCCAGCGCCGATGCGCCACCGATCTTCACCACGGTGCGGTCTTCGGTGCCGTCCGGTGCGGTGTAGGTGATGCCGTTGGCCAGGGTCAGCGGGGTCGGGTTGTTGAACGAATCTTCATGGGTGACCATCAGTTCGTTGTAGTAACGCTCGCCGCTGTGGTTCCAGCGCAGGGCGTAACGACGGTCGGTGTTGACCACTTCACGGCCGGCTTCCGGCGCGGTCTGGCCGCTGAACTGCGACTGGGTTTCATCGCGATCCTGGAAGGTCAGCTCGATGCGATCGTTGTCGGTCGGCTCGAAGTCGACCTTGGCGAAGATCAGATCCTGCTGGAACGGCTGGCTGGCCGGGCCGAGACCGGCGGCGCCTTCCGGCGGCAGCAGGGCGGCAGCACGGCCGACCGCGCCGTCAGGCGCGATGGTGACCGGCAGGTCGAAGCGCTTGGCTTCATAGGTCACGAAGAAGTGAGCCTTGTCCTGGATGATCGGACCACCCAATGCAAACCCGTATTCCTTCTCGGCCGATGCCTCCTTCGTCTGGCCAGCCTGACGCTCGGCCGGGGTCTTGGCGCGCATGTCTTCGTTGGTGTAACGGTAGAAGGTTTCACCCTTGAACTCGTTGGTGCCGGACTTGGTGGCCGCGGTCACGGCCGCGCTCGACACCTGGCCGTATTCGGCCTTGTAGTTGCCGCTGATGACCTTGTATTCGCCGATCGCCAGCTGCGGGAACGGGTTGCCGGCGCTGCCGGACTGGCCGGCCACGCCGCCGCCCTTGACGTAGCTCTTCTGGCCCACGCCGTCGATGTAGACGTTGGTGCCGTCGGAGTTGGTGGCACCGCCACGCAGGGAGGTGTTGCCCTTGGCATCACGGGTGAAGATCAGGCCCGGCACCGCGTCGGCGAATTCCAGGAAGTTGCGCGACACCTGCGGGGTGGTCTGGATCTGCTGCAGGCTGACGGTCTTGCCCACTTCGGAGGTACGCACTTCCTGCAGCAGGGTCGGTGCAATGACGTTGACCGTGTCCAGGTTGGTGGCGTTGGCGGTGCTGCCGTTGGCCGGCGCGCCGCTGAAGTTCAGGGTCGCGGTCGAGGCCACGGTGACGGTCACCTTCTGCGTCTGGCCATTGGCCACGACGTTGTAGGTGCCCGGGTCCAGGCCCATCAGCGAGTAGCTGCCATCGGCACGGGTGGTGGCGCGGCGCACGGTGCCGCTGGCCACGTTGGTGGCGGTGACTTCGGTGCCGGCGGCAGCCTCGGCGACCTGGCCGCGCAGCGACGAGGTGGCCGACTGCGCCATCACGCTCGGGGCGGCGCCCAGCATCAGGCAGGTGACCAGCGCGCTGGACAACAGACTGCGGGCGGGCGCGCGGTTGCGGTGATTGGAATACGTCATGTAACTCTCCGGGTGGTGGTGGCCGTCTTTGCGGCCCCTGTCGTTTTATGTGGTGCGTTGTTTTAGGGCGTCACGACCAACGGTCGTGACCTACTGCTAGGTTCTGGCTTTGCTCGAATCACGCACGATCAGGGTCGGCACGAGCGTCTGCTTGTCGCCGGCCCCTTCTGTGTTGTTGCCATCCATCAACTGCAACAGGCGCGTCGCGGCCTTATCGCCGAGGTCGGCGATACTCACCTGCATCGTTGTCAACGATGGGTGAACGAAACGTGCCAGCGGAATGTCATCGAAACCCGCCAAGGCGACATCGGTCGGCACACGGACACCTGCCTGCGCGAACGCATACAGACACCCCAGCGCCATCATGTCGTTGGCGGCGAACACCGCATCGGGCAGCGTGCCGGCTGCCAGCAACTCCTGTCCGGCGCGATGGCCGGAAGCTTCGTCAAAGTCACCGGGCAACTCGATCCCTTCGGCAGCATCGCCGAAGGCCGCCAGCGCATCGCGGAAACCGCGCAGGCGCTCACGGGCGTCGTAGTTGAGATCCGGACCGGAAATGAAGGCGATGCGCCGATGCCCGACGTCCAGCAGGTGACGGGTCATGGCCATCGCGCCGGCATGGTCATCGATGCTCAGCACCGGATGATCCTGCTCGGGCAGGTACGTGTTGATCAGCACCGTGGGCAACGACTGCGGCAGGTTGTCGGTCAGGAAGCCCGGGCTCTCGGCATACGGCGAAAGCACCAGCAACCCATCGACACGGCCGCGCATGGCCCGCAGGGCCGCGCCCTGCTGCTCCTGGTCACCGTGGTAACTGGACACGAGCAGATGCTGGCGACGCTCGCGGGCCACCCCGTCGATGCCACGCATCAGTTCGGAAAAGAATTCGCCATAGAGATCGGGCAACACCACGCCAATGGTGTTGGTCCGCCGGCTGCTCAGGCTCCGGGCCGCTGCATGCGGGGTGTAGCGCAGTCGCGCTGCCACCTCCAGCACCAGCTTGCGCACGGGCTCGGCAACATTTTCATGGCCATTGAGTGCGCGCGAGACCGTGGCAACAGAGACACGGGCCTCACGGGCGACATCTTTGATAGTGATCGCTGCCTTGTTCACTTCGCCGCCCTCCACGGCTTAGAGATCTGGGCTTGGCGCGGAATGTAAGCGTTTTCAAACCCGGATGTAAACACTACGTTAGCCTCATGTCGTACGGCGGTAACCAAAAGCTGTCCATGGCGGCCCCTTTCGGGACTGGCCAGGACAAGGCGGGACAAGGGTTTCAGCGGTTTTTGACCGGTGTCTCGGCTCGGATGGACAACGCATGGATATCGGTCTCCATCATCGTCCCCAGGGCCGCATAGACGGCCCGGTGGCGCGCCAGCGGGAGCTTTCCTTCGAAGGCGGCGCTGACCACGTGCACCTTGAAGTGCCCCCGGCCGTCACGCGCGCCCTCATGGCCGGCGTGGCGGTGGCTGTCGTCCTTGACCTCCAGCAGCTCCGGATCCAGTGCCTGCTGCAGCGCCTCGCGGATGCGCTCGACCCGGTTCACGGCAGGACCTTGCGGAACGGACGCACCTGGACGCGAACATAGACGCCCGCCTCTACATAAGGATCGGCGGCGGCCCAGTCCTGGGCGTGGGTCAGCGAATCGAACGCGGCGATCACCACGCTGCCACTGAAGCCGGCCGGGCCGGGATCTTCGCTGTCGATGGCCGGGCACGGGCCGGCCAGCAGCAGCCGCCCCTCGTCCTGCAGGGCCTGCAGCCGGGCCAGGTGAGCCGGGCGCGACGCCAGACGGGCCGCCAGCACATCCGTGCCGTCATAGCCTTCAATCACATACCACACGGGCAACTCCGAGGTCTTGTTGAATCAATCCCGGGCATTCTAGCGGGCTGGCTGGACACTGGCGCGGCAACCCCGTAGTCTTATGTCCATTGCACGTGGCTGGATGCAGCGCCCCGTCGGCAACCGGCTCCACCGCCAGCCGACGACCGATCCACTGCCCCACACCAGCACACGTAGACGACCTCCCCGTAGTTCTGTCGCTGCCCATCGCGGCGCGCCTTGCTGTTTGAAGTGTGGAATCGCGCCGACCCAGGCGTGTCATGGCTTGCCATCCTGCCGCCCGGGACCGTTCCGGACGCTGGCATGGTGCGGCGACCGGTCCGTTGCAATACTGACGTCTATTTGATGACTGCCGAACTCGCGCCCGACGCGAACCCGCCAATCCGAGTGCCCGCCCCACAGCAGCAGGAAATGCCGCTGGCCGTGGTGCATGGACAGCCGGTCCTGCAGATTCCGCAGGACCTGTACATCCCGCCGGACGCGCTGGAAGTCATCCTGGATGCGTTCGAGGGTCCGCTGGACCTGCTGCTGTACCTGATCCGCCGGCAGAACCTGGACATCCTGGATATCCCGGTCGCCGAGATCACCCGCCAGTACGTCGAATACATCAACGTCATGCAGGAGCTGCGCTTCGAACTGGCGGCCGAGTACCTGGTGATGGCGGCGATCCTGGCCGAAGTGAAGTCGCGGATGCTGTTGCCGCGGCCGCCCAGCATCGAGGGCGAGGAAGCCGATCCGCGCGCCGAGCTGGTGCGCCGGCTGCAGGAGTACGAACGTTTCAAGCAGGCCGCCGAGGACATCGACAGCCTGCCCCGCCAGGACCGCGACACCACCGTGGTCCACGCCTTTGTCCCCGACCGCGCGGCCGTCAAGCTGCCGCCGCCGGTGGATCTGAAGGAAATGCTGATGGCGCTGCACGACGTGCTCAAGCGCGCCGAGCTGTTCACCGGCCACGCGATCAAACGCGAGGCACTGAGCGTGCGCCAGCGGATGGGCGACGTGCTGGGTCGTCTGGAAGACGGCAGGTTCTACCGGTTTGAAACGCTGTTCACCGCCGAAGAAGGCAAGCTGGGGGTGCTGGTCACCTTCCTCGCCCTGCTGGAACTGGCCAAGGAACAGCTGCTGGACATCGTCCAGGAAGCTCCGCTGGCGCCGATCTATGTCAAGTCCCTGGCCGCCGGCAACACCAACGAACCGCTGCAGTTCAACAGCGAGTTCGACGACAACGACGCCGCCAACGCATCCGACTGAGCACCCGACCCACGTATGGATCAACCGCTGATCAACCGTATTGTCGAAGGCGCCCTGCTGGCGGCCAGTGAGCCGTTGACGCTGGCGCAGCTGCAGGGCCTGTTCCCGGAAGAGGAGCCGGCACCGCCGGGCAGCATCGAACGCGCGCTGGAACTGCTGCGCGAGGGCTGTCAGGACCGCGGCGTGGAACTGGTCGAGGTGGCCTCCGGCTTCCGCTTCCAGGTCACCAGCGAAGTGCATGGTTACATCACCCGGCTGTGGACGGAGCGCAAGACCCGCTACACCCGTGCCACGCTGGAAACGCTGGCATTGATCGCCTACCGCCAGCCGATCACCCGCGGCGAGATCGAACAGGTCCGCGGCGTGGCGGTCAGCAGCAACATCATCCAGGCCCTGGAAGAGCGCGAATGGATCCGCGTGATCGGCCACCGCGACGTGCCCGGCAAGCCGGCGCTGTTCGGGACCACCAAGGGCTTCCTGGATTATTTCGGTCTCAAGCGCCTGGACGAACTGCCGCCGCTGTCCGAGCTGCGCGACCTGGGTGAGCTGGAACCGCAGCTGCCGCTGGACAGCGAAGGCCAGCCGGCTGGTCGCCTGCCCGCCGGCGCGGCGACCCCGGAGGCCGAGCGGGATACGGACGCGGCCAATGACGACGCCACTCCGGCGCCGTCAGACCCGGCAGACCCGCCAGGCCCGGTGGACCCTGTTGCCGCCCGGCTGGCCGCCCGCGTGGCGCTGGCCTCGGCGAGACTGGCGGAGCAACCGGCAGAACCGGACAATAGCGAGGCGGCCGATGCTTCGGACGCCTCCGACACCCCATCCCATGCGCCGTTGTCGCTTGCCGACGACGACGCGGATACGACCGCCAGCGATGGCGAACCCGATACCGCGCCGGGAGAGCGCGCGGCGCCCCAGAACGAAACCGAAAACAACGCCGTCGCGAAGACGACCGTGGCTGTTGACGAAGCCGATCCCGAACCAGAGGCCGACGCATCCGTTGCCGGCCGGAGCCAAGTAAATGAGTGACACCCCCCGCAAGCCATCGTTGAACAAGCTTTCGCTCAAGCGCGAAACCGCCTCCGAACAGCCCAAGCTCGAAGAGCGCCTGCACAAAGTGCTGGCGCAGGCCGGCCTGGGTTCGCGCCGCGCGCTGGAACAGCGCATCGCCGATGGCCTGGTCAAGGTCAACGGTGAAGTCGCGCAGACCGGCCAGTCGATCAAGAGCGGCGACAAAGTCGAACTGGACGGCCGTGGCTTCGTCGCCACCGCGCTGACCGAAACCTCCCGCGTGCTGGCCTACAACAAGCCGGAAGGCGAAGTGACCACGCGCGAAGATCCCGAAGGTCGCCCGACCGTGTTCGAAGCGCTGCCTGCCCTCAAGGGCGCGCGCTGGATCGCGATCGGCCGCCTGGACATCAACACCACCGGCCTGCTGCTGGCGACCACCGATGGTGAGCTGGCCAACGCGATGATGCACCCCTCCTACGAGGTCGAGCGCGAGTACGTGGTGCGCGTGCGCGCCCCGGAAGGCGAAGAGAAGGTGCCCGACAACATCGTTGACCGCCTCGCCCGTGGCGTGGCGCTCGAGGACGGCCCGGCCAAGTTCGACGAGATCGAACGCATCGGCGGCACCGATTCGCACGACTGGTTCCGCGTGGTGGTCAAGGAAGGCCGCAACCGCGAAGTGCGCCGCCTGTGGGAGTCCCAGGGCTGCCAGGTCAGCCGACTGAAGCGCACCCGCTACGGCAAGGTCAGCCTGCCGCGCGAACTGCTGCGTGGCCAGTCGGTCGAACTGCCGGCCAAGCAGGTTGAAGCGCTGCGCGCCGAACTGAAGCTGGAAGAAGGTGCTCCGTCGGCACTGACCCTGCAGCCGGTGATCGGCCAGCGTCGTGCCGCCAAGACCACCGTGCGCGTGTCGCGCGACGGCGGCCGTGGCAACGCCTACGTCAACGGCCACAACTCGGCCGATGAAGGCCGCGAACTGCGTCGTTTCGACAATGTGCGCGAAGAGCGTGGCCGTGGCCGCGGTGGCAAGGGCGGCGGCTTCAAGGGTGGCCTGACGGTCAGCGGTGAAGCGGCGGCCAAGCAGTCGCAGCGCCCGTTCAAGGCGCGCCCGGACAAGGGCAACCGCGCGCTTCCGGAAGGCAACCCGGCCGCGTTCCGCAGCTGGTACGTGCCGGACGGTGTCAGCACCGGCCCGAGCGGCCACCGCAATGCCGGCCCGGGCGCAGCCCGTGGCCCCGGCGCGCGGGGTCCGGGTGCCGGCGCAGGCGCCGGTGGCCAGGGCCGTCCGTACGGCAAGTCGAAGGGTCCGGGTGGCGCAGGCGGCCCGGGGCGCGGCAGCTACGGCGGCGGTGCTGAAGGGCGTGGCGGTTACGCCGGCGGTGGCGGTGGTTACGGCGGCGAGAACCGCGGTGGCGAAAGCCGTGGCGGCTACGGCGGCCAGGGCCGTCCGGCCGGCGCCGGTGCCGGTGGCAACCGCGGTGGCCAGAGCGGCCAGGGTCCGTCGCGTCATCCGTACGGCCATCCGGGCAATGCCCCGAGCTTCCCGTCCGACCACGCCAATCCGGGCAGCAGCCCGTACGGCAGCGCGCGTCCGGCGGGTAACCGCGGTCCGGGTGGTCCGGGTGGCAATCGTGGTCCGGGGGGTCCCGGTGCGCGTGGCCCGGGCGCCAATGCGCGCGGCCCCGGCGGCCCCGGTGGCAACCGCGGTCCCGGTGGCCCGGGCGGCAACCGTGGCCCGGGTGGCCCCGGCGGTCGTGGTCCCGGCGGTCCGGGCGGTCGCCCGGGTGGCAACCGCGGCCCGGGTGGCGGCGGTCACCGTGGTGGCGGCCCGCGCGGCGGCTGATCAGTGAGATAAAAAAACCCCGGCTTCGGCCGGGGTTTTTTGTTGGGGGCTGAGCGGTGCAGCCACGCAGGCGTGGCCCTACCCCCTCAACGGCGTTCGATGGTGAATCGCCCCACGCCCACGCCCAGATCCCAGCCCTTGCCGGTTCCGGCCAGGGCCAGCGATACATCGCCCTTGGTCATCACCTGCGCATTGCTGGATTTGTCGGCGCCGGCGTGCGCTTCAACAGCCGCGTAGGAACCGATCAGGTCGTTGACCGAGTAGGCGCCGGAGAACTTGCCCTTGCCGTCGACGATCTTCGACTTGCCCACGGTGAGCCCGCCGCCCTTGGCGGTGATCTTGACCGGGATGCGGGTGCCGTTGTCGCACTGGATGGTGCCGGTACCCGAGGCGGTCTTGTACAGCACCGACCAGCCGGCCAGGTTGTAGTGCAGCTCGCAGTCAATGTTGCCGGCGGCCTGCGCGGCCGGGACGGCCGAGATGCCGGCCAGTGCGATCAATGCCAGGGAGAACTTCTTCATGCGGGTCCGCTCGTACTGAAGGGGTAACAAGCCAAATCTAGCAGCGCGCGCGTGTGGCGCGGATGATGCGCATCGCGCGCATCCGGCATCCGTTCAGCACGAGCGGCCCGGGTAGTAGTGCCGGCCGCTGGCCGGCTCCAGGCAATCCTGCAACGCCCATGAGCGCCGGCCGCTGGCCGGCTCCAGGCAATCCTGCAACGCCCATGAGTGCCGGCCGCTGGCCGGCTCCAGGCAATCCTGCAACGCCCATGAGCGCCGGCCGCTGGCCGGCGATGCGCACCGCCAGCAACGTGCAGAGCCGGCCAGCGGCCGGCACTACCGTTTCAGCTGCGTTCCTGCAGGCTGAAACTGTCGGCATCGAGCATCGCCGGGAAGCGCGCGCGGTGGGCGGCGAGTGCCGCGGCCGAGATCGTGGTGGTGACCACCTGCTCGGTTTCGCGCACTTCCACCTGCGGCTGGCCGAGGAAATCGATCACCGCACTGTCGCCGGCGTAATGCAGATCGTTGCCGTCCACACCGATCCGGTTCACCGCCGCCACAAAGCAGAGGTTCTCGATCGCACGCGCACGCAGCAGCGTCTTCCACGCATAGGCGCGGGCCGATGGCCAGTTGGCCACGAAAATCTGCAGATCGAAATCCAGCTGATCGGCGCGCTCGACGTTGTAGCGGTTGCGGCAGAACACCGGGAAACGCAGGTCGTAGCAGACCTGCGGATTGATCCGCCAGCCTTTCCACTCCACGCACAGGCGCTCGCGGCCGGCGGCGTAGCGCTCGTGCTCGCCGCCGTAACGGAACAGGTGGCGCTTGTCGTAGTACTGCAGCTCGCCCTCCGGCGTGGCCCACAGCAGGCGGTTGTAGACGCCCTCGCCCACCCGCAGCTGCACGCTGCCGGTGACCGCCGCGCCCAGCCGCACGGCCTGCTCGCGGATCCAGGCGACGGTGGGGCCGTCCATGCCCTCTGCCTTGTCGATGGCATCGTTGGAGAAGCCGCTGGTGAAGGTCTCCGGCAGGATCACCAGATCGGTCTGCCCGGCCAGCGGCGCCAACAGCGCACCGTAATGCGCGCGGTTACCCGCCGGGTCGTGCCAGCGGGTGTCGCCCTGGATCAGGGAAATGCGCAGATCCTGCAGCTCGGTCACGGCACCCATCACAGTGCCCGCAGGCGGTCGATCGCCGCGTCCATCGTGGCGTCGTTCTTGGCAAAGCACAGGCGGACCAGACGCTGGCCGGCCGGGGCGGTCTCATAGAACGGCGACAGCGGGATCGCCGCCACGCCCTTCTCGATCGTCAGCCATTTCACGAATTCGTGGTCCGGCAGATCGCTGACGGCCGCGTAATCCACCAGCTGGAAGTAGCCACCCGGCACCGGCAGCGGTGTCAGGCGCGTGGTCAGCAGCTGCTCGCGGAAGCGGTCACGCTTGGCCTGGTAGAACGCACCGAGTTCCAGATGGTGCTCGGGCTCATCGCGGATCATCGCGGCGAAGCCGTACTGGGCCGGGCCGAAGCTGGTGAAGGTGTTGTACTGATGCACCTTGCGGAACTCGGCGGTCATCGCCGGCGGCGCAATGGCATAACCGATCTTCCAGCCGGTGCAGTGGTAGGTCTTGCCGAAGCTGGAAATCACGAACGCGCGCTCGCGCAGTTCCGGATGGCGCAGCGAGGATTCGTGGCGACGACCGTCGTAGATGATGTGCTCGTACACCTCATCGGAGATCAGGTAGATGTCGGTGCCGCGCAACACATCGGCCAGCGCCTGCATGTCCTCGGCGGTCAGCATCGCGCCGGACGGGTTGTGCGGGGTGTTGACCATCAGCAGGCGGGTGCGCGGGGTGATCGCGGCACGCACGCGGTCCCAGTCGACCGCGAAGGTCTGCGGGTCCAGCGGCACGTGAACGGCACGCGCGCCGGCCAGGTCGATCGCCGGCTCGTAGCAGTCGTAGGCCGGGTCGAGCACGATCACCTCCTCGCCGGGGCGGACCACGGCGTGGATGGCGTTGAAGATCGCCTCGGTGGCGCCGCTGGTGACGGTGATCTCGGTATCCGGATCCACCTGGGCGCCGTACAGATCCAGTGACTTCTGCGCGATGGCCTGGCGCAGCGGCGCCACGCCGGTCATTGGCGGGTATTGATTCAGACCGCCCTGCATCGCGGCGACGGTTTCATCGATCAGCCGCTGCGGTGCGGAGAAATCCGGGAACCCTTGGCCCAGGTTGACCGCGCCGTGTTCGGCGGCGAGCTGGGACATCACGGTGAAGATGGTGGTGCCCACCTTGGGCAGCTTGGTTTGCGGTTGCATCGGCAGCAGGGAAAGAACCGGGGGAACTCCCAGTGTACGCAAATCATCCTGCCCGTTCCCCCGATACAATGGCGGCCCATTCCGGTGCAAAGATCCCGCCCCTTGAACGCCCCTCCGTTGCTGGCCGCGCATGGCCTTGGCTTCAGTCGCAACGACGAACCCGTCTTCGGCCCGCTGGACCTGCACGTGGATGCCGGCGAAGCCCTGCTGGTGCAGGGCGACAATGGCGCCGGCAAGACCACCCTGCTGCGGGTGCTGGCGGGCCTGCTGCGCGCCGGCAGCGGCCAGGTCGAGATCGATGGCAAGCGTGCCGGGCACAAGGAGCGCGCGAACTATGTGGCCTACCTGAGCCACCTGCCCGCACTGAAGCCGGACCTGGACACGCTGGAGAACCTGCATTTCCTGTGCGGACTGCACGGCCGCCGCGCCCGCCAGATGCCCGGCAACGCGCTGGCCATCGTCGGCCTGGCCGGCTATGAGGACACCTTGGTGCGACAGCTGTCGGCCGGGCAGAAGCGACGCCTGGCGCTGGCCCGCATCTGGCTCTCGCCCGCGCCGCTGTGGCTGCTTGACGAGCCGTACGCCAATCTCGATCTGGACGGCATCAACCTGGTGAACCGCATGATTTCCGCGCACCTGCGCAGCGGCGGTGCCGCCCTGGTCACCACCCACGGCGCGTACGCCGCGCCACCGGTGCGCACGCGCCTGCTGACCCTCGGAGCGGCGCCATGATCGCGCCGGGTACCGAACCGGGTCTATGGCAGACCGCGCGGGCGCTGGTCGCCCGCGACATGCGCCTGCTCTGGCGCCGCCGCGGCGATGCGCTGCAGCCCTTGCTGTTCGCGTTGCTGGTGGTGGTGCTGTTCGCATTGGCCCTGGGCCGCGATCCCGAGGCGATGGCACGCGTGGCCGCAGCCGTGATGTGGCTGGCGGTGCTGCTGGCCGGCCAGCTGGCCCTGGATTCGCTGTTCCGCAGCGACGCCGAAGATGGCTCGCTGGAGCAATGGTTGCTGGCCCCCGTCCCGCTGGCCTGGCTGGTGCTGGTGCGGGTACTGGTGCACTGGGTCACCACCGCCCTGCCGCTGATCGTGATGTCGCCGTTGCTGGCGGAAATGCTGCATCTGCCGCATGACCAGCTGCCGATGTTGCTGGCATCGTTGCTGCTGGGAACGCCGCTGCTGAGCTTGATCGGCGGGGTGGTCGCCGCGCTGACGGTCGGCATCCGGCGCTCTGGTATTCTCGTGGCGCTGCTGGCCCTGCCGTTGTATGTGCCGGTGCTGGTGTTCGGTGCGGGCAGTGTGGCGGCGGTCGGCCGCGGCCAGGACCCGATCGGTGCGCTGCTGATGCTGGGCGCCGGGCTGGTGGTGGCGCTGGTGCTGGCCCCGCTGGCGACGGCCGCGGCGATCCGCATCTCGCTGAGTTGAGCGGTATGGCGTACTGTCGGTGGCGTGAACTGCGTTGTGAGCGTCACCTGCCTCCGCGTCAACCGTTGCCGAGCCACTCCACGTCCGTTCCATCGTCGCCCTTCGTTGGATAGCCACTGCCGCATGCACCCGATCGTCCGCTGGTTCCACCAACTCGGTTCGCCGCCCACCTTCGACCGCTTTGCCGCGCGCTGGTCGCGGGTGTTCTACCTGGCGGCGGTGCCGGTGCTGCTGGTCGGCATCTGGCAGGCGCTGGCGGTGGTGCCGGCCGACTCCAAGCAGCTGGACAGCTTCCGCATTCTCTATATCCACGTGCCGAGCGCGTGGATGAGCCTGTTCGTGTTCGCGCTGATGGCGCTGTACGCCGCGATCGCGCTGATCTGGCGGATCAAGACCTGCGAAATCCTGGCGATGGCCTGTGCCCCGCTCGGCGCCGGCTTCACCCTGATCACCCTGCTCACCGGCAGCATCTGGGGCAAGCCGACCTGGGGCACCTGGTGGGACTGGGACCCGCGCATGACCACCGAGCTGATCCTGCTGTTCCTGTACCTGGGCGTGATCGGCCTGTACCACGCCATCGAGGACCGTCGCAGCGCCGCGCGCGCAGCGGGCCTGCTGTCCATCGTCGGGGTGAGCCTGCTGCCGGTGATCCGCTATTCCGTGGAATGGTGGGGCAGCCTGCACCAGGGCCAGACCATCCGCCTGTTCGGCGAGTCGACGCTGGATGCCAGCATGGCGCTGCCACTGTGGCTGATGGTGATCGGCACCAAGCTGTGGTTCGCCGGCTCGCTGCTGGCCAAGGCCCGCGCCGACAACCTGCTGCGCGAAGCCGGCAAGGCCTGGGTCGCCGCCGGCCCCCGTGCCCCGCTGGAGGACAGCCGCCCATGACCCACCTGCCCTATGTGATTGCCGCCTATGCCGTGTTCGTGCTGGTGCTGGGCAGCGATGCCATCGGCTCCTGGCTGCGCCTGCGCTGGGCGCGCCGCCTGGCCGCGCGCCGCCAGCAGCGCCAGCAGGCCCGCGCTGCCGCCGGCAGCGCACCGCCGCTGGCACCGGAGCTGACCCGATGAATCCGGTCCGGCGTCGCCGCCTGCTCTGGGTGATGCTGCTCGTGCTGGCGTCCGGCCTGGCGACCGCGCTGGTCGCGATGGCCCTGCAGCGCAATATCGCCTACCTCTACACCCCCTCCGAAGTGCTGCGTGGCGATGCCGGCGATCACGCCCGGTTCCGTCTGGGCGGCATGGTGGTCAAAGGCTCGCTGCAGCGCGCACCCGGTTCGCTGGATGCGCACTTCGTGGTCACCGATGGTGACGCGACATTGCCGGTGATCACCTCGCGGATCCTGCCGGACCTGTTCGCCGAGGGCACCGCCGTGGTCGCCACCGGACGCCTGCAGGACGGCCGTTTCGTTGCCGAAGAAGTGCTGGCCAAGCACGACGAGACCTACATGCCCAAGGAAGTAGCCGACAAGATGGGTCAGGCACATATCAAACACGATGTGCCCGTGCCGGCGCCGGAGACGTACTGAGTGCTGCCGGAACTGGGGCAGATCCTGCTGGTCACCGCACTGTTGATGGCCGTGCTGCAGACCGTGCTGCCGCTGTGGGGCGCCCATCGCGGCCGCGCCACGTGGATGGCGGTGGCGCGACCGGCGGCGTACGCGCAGCTGGCGCTCCTGCTTGGGGCATTCGGCGTGCTGACAGCGGCGTTCGTCACCCAGGATTTCTCGGTGCGCTATGTGGCGGAGAACTCCAACTCGCTGCTACCGCTGGCCTACCGCTATTCGGCGGTGTGGGGCGCGCATGAAGGCTCCCTGCTGCTGTGGGCGCTGGTGCTGGCGCTGTGGTGCGGCGCCGTGGCGCTGTGGTCCAAACGCCTGCCGGCCGAGGTGTCCGCCCGCGTGCTGGGCGTGCTTGGCATCATCAGCATCGGCTTCCTCGCCTTCCTGATCTTCACCTCCAACCCGTTCGCGCGGCTGCTCCCGGCGCCGCTGGAAGGGCGCGACCTCAATCCGCTGCTGCAGGATCCCGGGCTGATCATCCACCCGCCGATGCTGTACATCGGGTACGTGGGCTTTGCGGTGCCGTTCGCATTCGCGATCGCCGCCCTGCTGGAAGGCCGCGTGGATGCGCGCTGGCTGCGCTGGACGCGACCATGGACCAACGTGGCCTGGGGCTTCCTGACCATCGGCATCGCACTGGGCAGCTGGTGGGCGTATTACGAACTGGGCTGGGGCGGCTGGTGGTTCTGGGATCCGGTCGAAAACGCCAGCTTCATGCCGTGGCTGGCCGGTGCGGCGCTGATCCACTCGCAGGCGGTCACTGAAAAGCGCGGCAGCTTCGCCAGCTGGACGCTGCTGCTGGCCATCGCCGCATTCGCGCTGTCACTGCTCGGCACCTTCCTGGTGCGCTCGGGCGTGCTGACCAGCGTGCATTCGTTCGCGGCCGATCCTTCGCGCGGCACCTTCATCCTGATTTTCCTGGCCCTGGTGATCGGCGGCGCGCTGCTGCTGTACGCGCTGCGGGCCGGCGCGCTGACCAGCGAGGATCCGCGCCGCGGCTTCCTGCCGACCTCGCGCGAGACCCTGCTGCTGGCCAACAACCTGCTGCTCGCCGCCGCCTGCGGCATGGTTCTGCTGGGCACGCTGTACCCGCTGCTGGCCGATGCCTTGGGCCTGGGCAAGGTCTCGGTCGGGCCGCCCTACTTCGGCACGCTGTTCGTGGTGCTGATGGCACCGCTGGTGGCACTGCTGCCGTTCGGGCCGCTGGTCAACTGGCAGCGCGACCAGGCCTCGCGGCGGTTGGCGATGCTGGCACCGTGGGCCGGGCTGGCCCTGCTGCTGGGCGTGATCGCGTACTTCATGGCGCCGCAGGGCGCGTTGAAGACCGCCGCCGGCGTGACCGGTGCGGCCTGGGTCGCGTTCGGTACCGGGCGTTTCGTCTGGACCCGCCTGCGCGGCAATGGCAGGTTCACTGCCGAGATGATCGGCATGCTGCTGGCCCATGGTGGGGTGGCCGTGTTCCTGGCCGGCGCGCTGCTGGTCGAAGCCTTGAACGTGCAGCGCGAAGTCGCGCTCGCCCCCGGGCAGTCGCTGGTGGTGGGCACCTATGAAGTGCGCTTCGAAGGCGTGGACCATCAACAGGGCCCGAATTACGTCGCCGATCGCGGGCACCTGCGCGTGCTTCAGCACGACCGCGAACTGGCCCTGCTGCATCCGGAAAAACGCCTGTACGCCAGTGGCGGACAGGTGATGACCGAGGCCGGCATCCACGCCCGCCTCAACGGCGATGTTTACGTGGCACTCGGCGAGTCGCTGGGCAACAATGCATGGGCCGTGCGCGTGCACATCAAACCGTTCGTCCGCTGGATCTGGCTGGGCGCGCTGCTGATGGCACTGGGTGGCTTCGTCACCGCCGCCGATCGTCGTTTCCGTCGTCCCTAGGAGTTTCCCGTGTCCGATCCCCGCCCCGCCTCCCGTCCGCTGCCGCCCGTGGCCATCGTCATCGGGGTGCTGTTCTTCTTCGGGCTGTTGGGGCTGATGATCTACGGGGTGATGAAATCCGGTGCGCCGGACCGCGATGTCCTGCCCTCGGCACTGATCGGCAAGCCCGCACCGGCCTTCGAACTGCCGGTGCTGCACGATCCGCACATCAAGGTCAGCAGCACCGAACTGCGCGGCGCCCCCTACGTGCTCAACGTCTGGGGCAGCTGGTGCGCGGCCTGCCGCGACGAACATCCGATCCTGACCAGATTCGCCGAAACCAAGCGCGTGCGCGTGATCGGCTACAACTGGAAGGACGAGCCGGCCGATGCCCTGCGTTGGCTGGAACAACTTGGCAATCCGTTCGTGCTGGTGCTGAGCGACATCGAAGGCCGCACCGCGATCGACTGGGGCGTCACCGCCGCGCCGGAGACCTTCCTGGTTGACGCCAGTGGCGTGGTGCGCTGGAAGTACAGTGGCGCGCTCAGCCAGCGCGTCATCGATACCCAGCTGATTCCGGAACTGGAAAAGGTGGAGCGTGCCAATGCCCAGCCGCAGCTGCCCGCCTCGCCGTAACCGGATGCTCCGCCAGGTCGGCGTGGCGCTGATCGCGCTGACGCTGTCCATGGCCTCGCCGGTGATGGCGCAGGCCGTCTCCGACCCGACCCCGTTGCAGTATCGCGATGCCGCCGAGGAAGCCCGCTTCCACGCGCTGGCCGCCGAGCTGCGCTGCGTGCAATGCCAGAACCAGTCGCTGGCCGATTCCAATGCGCAGATCGCACATGACCTGCGCCGCGAGGTGCTGGTGCTGATGCAGCAGGGCAACAGCGACGCACAGATCAAGCAGTTCCTGGTCGACCGTTATGGCGAGTTCGTGCTGTACCGGCCACCGATGGAGGCACGCAATGCGCTGCTCTGGTTCGGCCCACCGGTGGCGTTGCTGCTCGGCGCGGGCGTGCTGATCTGGGTGGTGCGTCGGCGCAGCCGCGGGATCGAACCGATGGACAAGAGCGAGGAGCGCTGGTGAGCCTTTGGATGGCCCTGAGTGCCGCGGTAGTCGCGGCGGCCGTTGCGGCATGCGTACTGTGGCCGCTGCGTGCGGGCGGCCAACACCGTCCCTTCGTGATCGCGATGCTGGCCCTTGGGTTGACCGGTGGCGCGTTGTACCTGCTGGTCGGCACGCCGGATGCCGCCGAGCGGACGGCGGCCAGTAACGAACCCGCCACACTGGAAGATGGCGTGCAGGCGCTGGAAGAGGCGCTGGCGAAAGACCCACAACGCGCCGATGGCTGGGCCCTGCTCGGCCGCTCGCAACTGGCACTGGGCAAGCTGGCCGAGGCCACGGCCGCGTTCGACCGCGCGGTGCGGCTCGCGCCGGACGATCCCGGCATCCTGGTCGAAGCGGCGCAGGCGCGCGCGCAGGCCGCGCCGGGCAAACAGTTCGATGACGAGGCCCTGCAATGGCTGCGTCATGCGAACGCGCTTGCGCCGGAGAGCGAGCGCGCCGGCTGGCTGATCGGCATTGCCCTGCGCCAGCGCGGCCAGGACGCCGAGGCGGCAGCCGCCTGGGAAGCACTGCTGCCCCGCCTGGAGCCGGGTGCGGCGCGCGCGTTGCGCGAGCAGATCGCCATCGCCCGCGGCGCTGCCGGTCTGCCGCCGCTGGTGGAAACGCCTGCCCCTGCGGCGGCTGGCGACCACGCCCTCGCCGTGCAGGTGCGCTTCGCGCCCGGAACCGCAATGGATCCGGCCTGGGCCAACGCCACGGTCTTCGTGATCGCACGCGCGCCGGACGGCCCGCCGATGCCGGTCGCGGTGCAGAAGCATCCGGCCAGCCGGCTGCCGCTGCTGGTGACGCTCGGCGATGGCGACAGCCCGATGCCAACCAGCACGCTGTCCCAGCTGCAGGAGGTCGAGGTAGTGGCACGGCTGTCGCGCTCGGGCCAGGCCAACCGCCAGCCGGACGATGTGGAAACCGCGCCGGTACGGGTGCGCCTGCCCCACGCCGGGCCGGTGTCCCTGGTGTTTGATCGCCCCTGACCGATGCGCGGCCGCGACGCAGCGTGCCGCTCACCACTACGGCGCCATCGCGGCGCCCGGCTAAACTGCGTGCATGACTGAATTCATTCCCCCCGGCACCCGTTATCACGCCCTGCCCTCGCCGTTCGCGTTCAAGCGCGGCGGTGAACTGCACGATGCGCACGTTGCCTACGAAACCTGGGGCACGCTCGCTGCCGATGCCGGCAATGCGGTATTGATCGTCACCGGGCTCTCGCCCGATGCGCATGCCGCGGCCAACGCCAACAACCCGGCCGCCGGCTGGTGGGAGGCGATGGTCGGCCCGGGCAAGCCGATCGATACGGATCGCTGGTTCGTGATCTGCGTGAACTCGCTGGGCAGCTGCAAGGGCTCGACCGGTCCGGCCAGCATCGACCCGGCCACCGGGGAGCTGTACGGCCTGCGCTTCCCCGAACTGTCGATCGAAGATGGCGCACGCGCAGCGGTCGAGGTGGTGCGCGCATTGGGCGTGACCGAGCTGGCCTGCGTGATCGGCAACTCGATGGGCGGGATGACCGCGCTGGCGCTGCTGTTGCTGCACCCGGGCATCGCGCGCAGCCATATCAATATTTCCGGCAGTGCCCAGGCGTTGCCGTTCTCGATCGCGATCCGCTCGCTGCAACGCGAGGCGATCCGGCTTGATCCGCGGTGGAATGGCGGTCGCTACACCGACCAGGCCTATCCGGAATCGGGCATGCGCATGGCCCGCAAGCTCGGCGTGATCACCTATCGCTCCGCGTTGGAATGGGATGGCCGCTTTGGCCGCGTGCGCCTGGATTCGGATCAGGCCGATGACGATCCGTTCGGTCTGGAGTTCCAGGTCGAAAGCTATCTGGAAGGCCATGCCCGCCGCTTCGTGCGCTTCTTCGATCCCAACTGCTATCTGTACCTGAGCCGCTCGATGGACTGGTTCGACCTGGCCGAATATGCCGACGGCGACGTGATGGCCGGGCTGGCCCGCATCCAGGTGGGCAAGGCACTGGCGATCGGCGCCAACACCGACATCCTGTTCCCGGTGCAGCAGCAACAGCAGATCGCCGACGGTCTGCGCGCCGGCGGTGCCGATGCGCAGTTCATCGGGCTGGATTCACCGCAGGGGCACGATGCGTTCCTGGTGGATTTCGCACGGTTCGGGCCGGCGGTCAGCGGCTTCCTGTCCTCGCTCTGAGTTTACCCATGCGCCTTCAAGGAAAGATCAGCGAGTGGAACGACGCGCGCGGCTTCGGCTTCGTACAGCCTAATGGCGGTGGCGAGCGATGCTTCGTGCATATCCGCGCCTTCGCTGCACGTGATCGCCGCCCGGTGCTGGGCGATGTGATCACCTATGACGTGCAGGCGGATGCACAGGGACGCCGCAATGCGGTGGCGGTGCGGTTCGCGCTGGCTCGGGATGGTGGTCGTCCTGCTGCACGCACTGCGGTGCGTGGTGCGGGGCCGGATCGACTGCCGCGCACCGCCATCGCACTGGTGTTCCTCGCAGGCCTCATTGCCGTGGCGATGTGGCAGCACTGGCCGACGTGGGTGCCGGGTGCGTACCTGGGCCTGAGCGTGGTGACCTTTGCCTGGTACTGGTATGACAAATCCGCCGCCCAGAATGATCGCCAGCGCACACCGGAAAGCACGCTGCAGGGCCTGGCCCTGCTCGGCGGTTGGCCGGGTGCGTTGATGGCACAGGCCATGCTGCGGCACAAGAACCGTAAAGCCGCCTTCCAGCAGGTGTTCTGGGCGGCCGTAGTGATCAACATCGTGGCGCTGGGAGGGTTGATCCGCGACGGCAGGTTCTTCGGGTAGATCCACGCCATGCGTGGATGCTGTGCACGTAGTGTGCGGATCGCCTTCGGCGCTACCCTTCCAACCTTCCATCCCGCAACCGGTAACTCCGATGCACGATGCCCTCGGGCAGTGCGTCGTGGGTGATCATCAACAGACTGCGATTGCCCAGCGCCGCCACCATGTCCTGCAGCAATGCATGCGCGGTATCCACATCCAGGCCTTCGGTGGGTTCATCCAGCAACAGGATCGGTGCGTCACGCAGCAGCGCGCGCGCCAGCGCCAGGCGCCGCGCCTGCCCGGCTGACATCGTGGCGCCGTTCTCGCCCACCCACGCCGCCAACCCGCCGATCTGCTCGGCCCAGGCATGCAGACGGACCTCCGCGAGCACCTGCCACAAGCGCGCATCGCTGGCCGCCATGTCGCCGAGCCGCAGGTTGTCCGCCACGGTGCCAGCAAACACCGGCGCATTCTGCGGCAGCCAGGCGATCTGACGGTGCCAGTCGGCCTGCGCGAAACTGCGGATATCGGCATCACCGTAACGCACGCTGCCGGCCTCCGGATCCCACAGCCGCAACAGCAGCGAGGACAGCGTGGTCTTGCCACTGCCGCTGTCACCGCGGATCGCAATCCGTTCGCCCGGCGCGAGTTCCAGTTGCACCTGGTCGAGCAACACACGGCCCTGGCCGGGCCAACGGAACACCACCTGATCGAACCGCAGCGTTGCAGGTACGGATGGCACGGTCACCGGCGCGGCGGCTTCCACCACGCCTGGCGCCTGGTCCACGATGGCCTCCAGCCGCACCGCGGCGACGCGGCCGGACAACCACGATTGCCAGGCCAAGCCGATCCCGGCCCACAGCTCCAGCAGTGCGACGGTCAGGAATACCAGTGCGGCCGCCAGCGCGGCATCCACGCTGCCGCGCTCGAAGGCATGCAGGGCCAGCCACAGCATCGCGACCAGGCCACCCGCGCCGCACAGACCGTGCAATGTATTGCCACTGATCAGCCGCCAGCGGCGACGCTTGTCACGCGACTTCAGCTGTTTGGCTGCCACCCGCACGCGCTGGTTCCAATGCTCACGTGCCTGCAGCGCGGCGAGGTCGGCCGCGCCTTCCAGCCCTTCGAAGGATTGGGTACGCAGCTGTGCCCGGTGCAGCGCGCGGTCGCGCTCCTGGTCGGCGGCGCCACGCACGGTCAGCCACGGTACCCCCAGCCCGATCAGCAAGGCGAGCACCGCCAGCAGAGCGGCCGCTGGCAGATAGATGATGCCCGCCGACACCACCGCGACCAGCGAGATGCCGCCCAGCGCCAACAGCGGGCCGATCGCGCGTACCAGCAGGCCATCGACCTCGCCGATATCCGACATCAGCCGCGCCAGCAGTTCACCGGTGCGTACACCGGCCAGACGGGCCGGTGCCAGCGGCAGCGCACGACGGAAGAACCACACGCGCAGGTCACGTGCGATGCGCAGGGTGACATCGTGGCCGACCAGCTTTTCGAAATAGCGCGACACGATGCGCGCCATGGTCAGCCCGCGGATGCCCGCCGAGGGCGAGAAAAAGTTGAACCCATTGCCGAGCCCGGCGGCACCGGCCAAGGCGGCGGCGGTGAGGAAACCACCGGACAGGCCGAGCAGCGCGGTGCCGGCCAGCATCGTCGTCCACAGCAGCAGCACGGTCAGCAGCAGGCGGCCACGGTGCCGGGCGAACACGCCCTTCAGCGAATCGATGTGCGCCGCCTTCATGGCGTTACCTCCGAGGCCAGGCGCGCACCACCGGCGGTCAGGGTCAGGCGGGTATCTGCCCAGCGCATCGCGGTCTCGCTGTGGGTGGCGATCACCACGCTGCGCCCGCGCGCGAACGCCGCCAGGGTACGCAGCAGATCGGCTTCGGTGTCCGGATCGAGGAAGGCGGTCGGCTCGTCGAGCAGCAGCAGCTGCGGATCGCGCAGCAGCAGCCGGGCCAGGCCGATGCGACGCGCTTCGCCACCGGACAATCCGAAGCCGCGCTCACCGATCACGGTGTCCAGCCCCTGTGGCAGTGCGGCAGCGAAGCGCATCACCTGGGCGGCCTCGGCCACGGCGCGCAGGTGCGCATCGGTCGCGCCCGGTGCGGCCAGGCGCAGGTTGTCGGCGATCGTGCCGTGGAACAGATAGGGGCGCTGCCCGGCGTAGCCCACGTCCAACCCCGGGCGCAGCACGATGCTGCCCTCGCGCGGGGGCAGCCACCCGGCCAGTGCTTCCAGCAACGTGCTTTTGCCACTGCCGCTGGGGCCGATCAGCGCCACGCGCTGCCCGGGCTCGATCTGGAACGAAAGCTGCTGCACCACATCGTGATGCGCACCCAGTGGTCGCAGGCTCACCCCACTTACGACGACCGGCGGGGCGTGCTGTTCGAGCAGTTCCGGAGCGCGCGCGGTGGCCGGCGATGCGTCCTCGGCCACGGGGGCGTCCGGCAACTCGCCAAGCAGGCGCTCCACTTCGGCCGCCGCGGCCAGCGCGTTGGCGCGGTCGTGGTAATGCGCGGCCAAGCGCCGCAGCGGTGCATAGAACTCCGGTGCCAGCAGCAGGCAGAACATGCCCACGCCGAGCGTCGGCACCTGTGCATGCAGCGACATCAGGCCGAGATAGCTCAGGCCCAGATAGAGCGCCACCATCGCCACGCTGACCGACGCGAAGAACTCCAGCACCGTCGAAGAGAGGAAGGCGATCCGCAGCACTTTCAAGGTGCGCTCGCGCACACCTTCTGCCGCCGTGGCCACACCGTCCAGCTCGGCCTCGCCTCGCCCGTACAGGCGCAGCAGGCCGAGCCCCTTGATGCGATCGGCGAAGTGGCCGCTCATCCGCGCCAGTTCGCCCAGCTGCGCACGGCCGGCGGCTTCCGCGCCCCAACCCACCAGCATCATGAAGAACGGCACCAGCGGCGCGGTGAACAAGAGAATCAGTGCGATCACCCAATCGGTCCAGGCCACGGCGATGGCGATCAGCAGCGGGACCACGACCACTTCGATGCGGACGGGCTGATAGCCGGCGTAATAATTCTCAATCGCATCGGCATGGGCGAGCATCAGTTCACCGAGTTCACCGGTGCGCTGCTGGCGCAGCCACAGCGGGCCACGCCCGAGCAGCCGCTGGTAAACCCGTTCACGCAGCGCCAGCCGCGCCGCATCGGCGACGTCACCGGCTGCCGCCTGGGTCGCGCTCCCCAGCAGGGTGCGGATGCCCAGCACCGCCAGCAAGCCCAGCAGCACGGGCGTGGCGTCGGCCAGTGGGCGGTGATCCACCAGCACCGCCTGGATCAACCAGGCGATGGCAGCCGCCTGCCCGATCAACAAGGCGCCGGACAGGCAGATGCAGATCGCCGCCAGCCGCTGCTTGCCGCGGGCGGCCGCCGCCAGCCCGCCCAGCCAGTGCAGGCGACGGCGGCGCAGGGCGGTTGTCTCAACAATGGACGCGTCGGGGGGTATGCTCAAAACAAGTCACTGGCGGCCACAGGGAGGTTCCGTCGATTGTAGTAGGTGCTGGCCCCGCCCCCGTGCGGCCAGCGGTCGCAGGGGTGGGATGCATACGATCCCCGCGCAGGTCTGTTTGTACATTGATCTGAATCAAGGCTGTTTGAAGTTGCTGGTCACAGAATTCACCCCGTAGACCCCCCTTCCCGCCACCTGAAACGGCAAAACCCAACGAGGTAGCCAGGCCATGATTGATCAGACAGTCGTAGAACTGTCGCGGCTGCAATTCGCTCTGACCGCGATGTACCACTTCCTTTTCGTTCCCCTCACGCTTGGCCTGTCCTTCATGGTGGCCATCATGGAGAGCGTCTACGTCATGACCCGCAAACAGGTCTGGCGCCAGATGACGCTGTTCTGGGGCACGTTGTTCGGCATCAACTTCGCCATCGGCGTCGCCACCGGCATCGTGATGGAATTCCAGTTCGGCATGAACTGGTCGTATTACAGCCACTACGTGGGGGACATCTTCGGCGCACCGCTGGCGATCGAAGGCCTGATGGCGTTCTTCCTGGAAGCGACCTTCATCGGTCTGTTCTTCTTCGGCTGGAAGCGCCTGAGCCCGGTCAAGCACCTCACCGTGACCTGGCTGATGGCCCTGGGCACCAACCTGTCGGCGGTGTGGATCCTGATCGCCAACGGCTGGATGCAGAATCCGACCGGCGCGATCTTCAACCCGGAAACGATGCGCATGGAGGTGGTGGATTTCGCCGCCGTGCTGTTCAACCCGGTGGCGCAGGCCAAGTTCGTGCATACGGTCAGTGCCGGTTACGTGACCGGTGCGGTGTTCGTGATGTCGATCAGCGCCCTGTTCCTGCTGCGCAACAAGCACAAGGACATGGCACGCCGTTCCTTCGCGGTGGCGGCCGCCTTCGGCCTGCTGTCCTCGCTGTCGGTGGTGGTGCTGGGTGATGAAAGCGGTTATGCCGCCAGCGAACACCAGAAGATGAAGCTGGCCGCGATCGAAGCGATGTGGGAAACCGAGCGTGCGCCGGCCGACTTCACCGCCTTCGGCATTCCCAACCAGACCACCCAGCAGAACGATTACGCGATCAAGATCCCGTACCTGATGGGCCTGATCGCCACCCGTTCGCTGGACCAGCCGATCCCGGGCATCCTGGAACTGGTGGGGCGCGCCGAGAACCGCATCCGCGGTGGCCAGCTGGCCTACGGTGCACTGGAACGCGTGCGCAAGGACAAGAACGACGTCGAAGCGCGCGAGATGTTCGACCGCCATTGGCAGGATCTGGGCCACGGCCTGCTGCTCAAGCGCTATCGCGAGGACATCCTCAACGCCACCCCGGAAGAAATCTCCAAGGCCGCGATGGATACCGTGCCGCGGGTCGCCCCGCTGTTCTGGACCTTCCGCATCATGGCCGGGCTGGGCTTCTACCTGATCGCCTTCTTCGCACTGGCCTTCTACTACTCGTGCCGCCACAACTTCCAGGACAAGCGCTGGTTCCTCAAGCTCGCCCTGTGGTCGCTGCCGGCGCCGTGGATCGCGATCGAATGCGGTTGGTTCGTGGCCGAGTACGGTCGCCAGCCGTGGGCGGTGGACGGCGTGCTGCCGACCTTCTACGCCGCCTCGGGCCTGGCCCTGCATGAAATCCTGACCACGCTGGCGGTATTCACCGCGCTGTACACGGTGCTGCTGGTCATCGAAGTGAAGCTGATGCTCAAGGCGATCCGCAAGGGCCCGGACGACATCCTGCCGTCGCTGCAGGCTGCAGCCACGTCCCTTTCCCCCAATGCCGCTGCGCCGACCCACGGTCGGGCGTAAGGCAGGAGAACCCAGATGGAATTCATTGGACTCGATTACACCACGCTCCGCGTGATCTGGTGGCTGCTGCTCGGCATCCTGCTGATCGCCTGGGCGGTGATGGACGGTTTCGACCTCGGCGTCGGCACGTTGCTGCCGTTCGTGGCCAGAACCGATGACGAACGCCGGCTGGTGATCAACACCGTCGGCCCGGTGTGGGAAGGCAACCAGGTGTGGCTGGTGCTCGGTGGCGGCGCGATCTTCGCCGCCTGGCCGCCGCTGTACGCGGTCAGCTTCTCCGGCTTCTACCTGGCGGTGTTCCTGATGCTGTTCGGGCTGATCCTGCGCCCGGTCGCCTTCAAGTACCGCAGCAAGATGCCCGGCAAGCGCTGGCGCGAGAACTGGGACCGTGCGCTGTTCGTCGGCGGCCTGCTGCCGGCACTGATCGCCGGCGTGGCGGTGGGCAACGTGCTGGTCGGCGTGCCGTTCCACTTCGATGACAGCATGCGCATCTTCTACACCGGCACCCTGATCGGCCTGCTCAACCCGTTCGCGCTGGTGGCTGGGTTGGTCAGCGTGGCGATGGTGGTCTCGCACGGTGCCGCGATGCTGGTGCTCAAGACCGATGGCCCGGTGGCCGAGCGCTCGGCCCGCTACGGCAGCGTCGCGGCAATGCTGACCTTCGTGCTGTTCGCCCTGGCCGGCGTCTGGGTGGCCTTTGGCCTGCCGGGCTACCAGATCACCTCCCAGGTGGTCACCGATGGCCCGACCAACCCGCTGCTCAAGACCGCTGCCGTCGGTGCGGTCGCCGGTGGCTGGCTGCGCAACTACCAGAGCATGCCGCTGACCCTGCTGGCCCCGATCCTCGGGCTGGTCGGTGCACTGGCCAGCGCGGTGCTGCTGCGGGCCCGCCGTGGTGGCCTGGCCTTCCTGGCCTCGGGGGCCTCGATCACCGGCATCATCCTGACCGTCGGCTTTGCGATCTTCCCGTTCCTGCTGCCCTCCTCCAGCCAGCCGGGCTCCAGCCTGACCGTCTGGGACAGCTCCTCCAGCCACCTGACCCTGGGGATCATGCTCATCGCCACGGCCATCTTCCTGCCGATCATCATCGCCTACACCTCCTGGGTCTACCGCGTGATGAAGGGCAAGACCACGGCCGAAGAGATGGGCGACAACCCCAACGCTTACTGACGCGCCCCACGGCGCCATAGGAGACTTACCATGTGGTACTTCGCTTGGATTCTGGGTGCAGGGCTGGCTTCGGTCGTGGCCATTCTCAACGGCATGTGGTTCGAAGCCCGCGAGCAGAGCCGTACGGATCACGAAGAAGGCTAAAAAAAGGTTGCCGATCGGGTCTTCACACCGTATCCTTGTCGGCTCCTTCGGGGTGTAGCTCAGTCTGGTAGAGCGCTACGTTCGGGACGTAGAGGTCGCAGGTTCGAATCCTGTCTCCCCGACCACTTCGGTGGTCGTATTGAAGCCTGGGAACACGATTCCAGGCTTCTTTATCAAGGGCCGTGGCAACACGGCACCGAAGGTGAAAAACGCGATCCCCCCTTGCCGCCGACCGGCGGGATCGATACAATAGGCGGCTCCTTACGGGGTGTAGCTCAGTCTGGTAGAGCGCTACGTTCGGGACGTAGAGGTCGCAGGTTCGAATCCTGTCTCCCCGACCATTTGATGGTCACAATCAAGCCTGGAAGACGTCACTGTCCTCCGGGTTTTTTTGTGCCTGGCGATTGGCAGGCCGGGTAGCGGCTGCGGATTTCCCCTTCGCAGCTGCCGGTGTAGCGGTACCCGCTGCGCATCATGCAGTGCTGCAGATCATCGAACGTGCGGCCCAGGGCCTGCTGGATCACCGCCGCGCTGGACTTCTGAGGCGTGGAGACGTGGTAACCACCATTGGCGGCCCCACCACATTCGCGCCAGTCGGCATCGCGGGCCGCGCCGTCATTGCCCATCTTCTGCCAGGTGTCGCGTGGCGGCACGAGGGTACGGCTGACCGATGGATCGCCATTCATCCACATGCCGCCGATGCCGCAGGCGCTGAGGCTGAGGGCCAGGCACAGGGCGGTGACGGCGCGTGGGTGCAGCTCAATCACACACGCCCCGAAGATACGCATCCGCCCGTGCCTCGGGGGATGCGGCCGAGCGTTCAGGGGTCGCCGCGCGGAAAGTGATGCCAAGCTGCTCGGCGCTGCGTTGCAGCCCTTGCATCTTCGGCGACTGGCCTGCGACCGTGAGGGTCAGATAGGAAAGGCGCTGCTGCTTGAAGCTGCCGAGCGCCGACTGGACTGCTTTTCGTGTGACATCTTCGCTCTCACCGGCGACGACCAAGCGGGTCATCGGTGGCTCGGCACCCCGGGCCATGAGCGCCTTCAACTGATCCATCCATGCAGCCTTGCTCACCACCGAGCCCAGCATGAGGTTGGCCACGGGATTGCCTGCCGAGGGAACATCAATGTAGAAGGCCGCGCATCGCACCGCTTGTGCCGACTGCGGCGATTCGAGCAGCTCAGGATCAGCGCACGCTGCGCCGGCGATGCCCAGGAGAGTCAAACCAAGCGCGAGGCGGGCAGACGATCCAGATAGTGGACGAAAGAATGACTGCATGTTCTGGCTCCCAAGGATAGTGATACGCACTGGATGGAGGACCGCATACGCCTCGGCGCATCAGCGCTGCGGCACGGACCCCTCCGCGCGCTGGCATGCAGGGAAACGACTGGGAATCTCACCCTGGCAGGTACCGGTGTACTGATACTGTTTACCCAACATGCAACGTTGCATCTGATCGAATTTCGCACCGGAGCGCGCGGCCGTCTCAGCACCTGTAGTGCCTGGCAACACCGCATAGCTCCCCTTCTCCGTACCCCCGCAGGACACCCAGTCGAGCTGACGCGCTTCAGGTGTATTGGACGGGTGCTGCCAGCTTTCCATCAATGAAGGTGGGTTGGCCAGCCGCTCATACGCCGCTTTATCGCAGTAGATCATCGGTGTCTGCGGCCCACAGATGCGGCCATTGCCAATCACGCAACCGGACAGCAACGCGACTGCCAATGCAGCTCCAGCCGCTCTGATCTGTCGTTGCGCAGACGGCTCAATCAAGCAGCAATCTCCCCGAACCGGACTGGCAGGCGGGATAGCGGCCCGGAATATCGCCTTCGCAGGAACCGATGTAGTGATACTCCTTTCCCAACATGCAACGTTGCGCAGCGTAGAGTTTCTCGCGCGAAAGCTCGGCATCCTCTTGAGGAGTAGCCCCTCGCCGGTCTGCCGAAATGTTCCCACTTCGTTGGCCACCGCACGCCTGCCAATCCATGTCGCGTACCAGGACGCTGGCATCCGGCCGGGTCCACTCGTGGCCCGGGGGGCTGAGGTGCCGGGTCGCAGCGGGATTGCCGTTCATCCACAACCCGCCTGCGCCGCAAGCGGTCACGCCCGACAGCACGGCCAGCACGGCCAGCACGGTCATTGTGCGACAAATGCGCAACGCGAAATGATTGCGGGAGATGAACGGCCTGGGGTAAAGCAGCATCCTGGTCACCGCACTCAGTCCACCGGGAACCCACCAGGCACGAACTCAAATCCTTTCCCGGTCATGCACGCATCACTCAGCTGACTCAGCCGCGTACCAATTTCCTTGCGCCGCTTTTTCTGCGCAGCGGTACGATCAGCGTGCCAGATCTTGGTAATCACCGAGCTCTCCTTCAGCAGCCCGGCGTACTCTTCATTGTTCCGCAATTCCTGACTGCATTGCTGCCGAGCCTGGTCCGCGTCGGCTTTGCTGGCACCTGCCTTACGCCAGTGCTGTTTGGTGGGCATGACGCGAACGGAACCGGCCGGAACGGGTCCAATGTCCGTTGTGGCCACCCGGCCCGGCGCCGCAGGTGCCGTGGCACATCCGGCAACAGTGATAAGCGCGGCCGCCGCCAGCATCGAGGTGTACTTCCTGATCATCGTTTTTCAGCCTCACGTTTGGGGACCTGCCTGACAGGTTGATTGATCTTACCGATGCCCCACACCTTGTCCGTGATGGACCGCAGCTCCGTACCGTCCGCGGGCAGGTAACCCACGTAGGCACTGTGCGACCCCGGGAAGCTGCCCTGATTCTTCTCGGAGGTCGCCGGGTTTCCGCCAAGAATGACGCGCCAGCTGCCTACGATGTCCGTCGGATGAGTGTTCTGCCATACCTCTCCCCTGGCGTCACCAATCAACCCGACCAACCCCAGCGCTTGTTGTGCATTGGCTGCAGCCCCGTTGTAGAGGATGTAGCCGATGGGGAACATCTTCTGGTCGTCGCCTCGAAGCTGCAACATCGCATTGGTGAAGGTCATGCTGCCGCGGCTGTGATTGACGGCATTGAACTCCCATCCCTCCTCCCTGGCACGCTCCAGCAGCGCAATGTTGGCCTGCGATGCGGCCGTCACAGGCAGCATGACGCCCGTCAGGCTGCCCAGGATGCCATTGGCCTTGTCGTACATCGCATACAGCCCTTCGGCCACCTTGTTGCCGGTGTAAGGGTTCAGGATGTAATACACCCCGGACGCGTTGGCTTCATTGGTGTTCTGCTTCGCGCCTGTGGCAAGCGCGTAGGGCTCAGCGTTGAAAATGCCGTTGTTGAAGATGTACAGCTTGCCGTCAATGGCCTGGACATCCTCCAACGCCAGTTCGGTCTGACGGCAGTTGGTCCCGCCCGCTTCACAGGTCTGCAGGACAATGCGACTTTGCTCCGTCGCTGCTTTATGCACCAGATCCGTCGTCCAGGCAGTGCCTTGGCGGAAGGCTTCGCCGGTGATCGCGTGCTCCGCAGCGGCACGCTCTTCGAGACGCTCAAGATCGATCAGCGCGGCAGATTGATGGGCGTTCAGCGTGTCGCGATTCAGCCCGGCCACCTGTTGTTCTGCCCCCTTGCCAGTCAGCGCGCGCTGGAGCTCATCATCCGTGATCAACACAGCGCCATCGCTGATCGCCGCACGGGTTGTCCCCTGCGAGCCGTCACTGGCGTCGCCATGGATCAGCTTGTTGCCGATGATCGTCTTGGTGGCGCCGTACAAGCCGGAGAAGGTTTCATCGGTGACACCGATTCCGCCGCTACTGGCCTTCGCGCTCGAAGCGTTCTCTATGTCGCTGACAACCAGTGCAGCTGTCTGAAGTCGATTCCTGCCGGCATCAATTGCTGCATCGCTGGAGCTGATCGCACCACCGACAAGCTGTGTCGTCCCATCCACATTGATCTGGAAGCCGCCGTCACCCGCACGAATGGCCGACTGCTCGGTGACACTGGCAAATTCACTGTCGCTCTTCTGGTTGAGCATGTAGGCACTGCCACTGAAACCCGCACCGAAAGTGACGCTGCCCCCGACGGTTCTGTCCTTGCTGTGGAAGCTGTGGGTATCCTGCAGACTCTCCACCGCCAGGTTGCCACCGACGTTCATTGCCACCTGCTCACCTGAAACTACCGCGCCACGCAGCGTGGTGTCGCCGCCCGATTCGATGACCAACGACTCGCCTGCAGTCAGGTGCGTCGTGTTCCAGTAGACGTCCTCGCCCTTGCCGCTGCCCCGCGAAGCACTGGCATTGGCCGTGATGCCAGCGCTGGCACCGCCCGAGCCCACAGCGATGGCCACGCCTACGCCGCCACTGGCACTGCTGCTCTTGCGCTCCATCTCGATCACGTCACGGGACGCAAGAAGCGCGACGTCTCCGTCCGCCTTGAGGCGGATGTTGCCGTCTGCCGTTACGTCACTGCCCTGAATCGTGATATCCGACGCGTTGCCAGCGCCCGTGGCACTGATCCGGACGTCGCCGCCGGCCCGGATCGATGACGCTGCCGCCGTGTCGCTCTGCGTTGTCGTCCGGCTGTCGCTCTTGCTGGCCCCCACGGTGATGGAAATGTTCAACCCGCCAGCCGCGCCTGGATCCGCGCCGACCGCATCGACGCCTTCCTTCACCGCACCCGCTGCTGTCGCAGCACCCATCGCCTGCTTACGCCAGTCAGAGGTCTTGCTGGTCGCACTTGCCATGTTGCCGGCGGTCTGCAGTGCAGTGATCACCGGCGCAGTGACCGCAACAGTGAGACCGGCCTGCCTGAACTTGCTCTCCTGCGCCGTCGTCTGCGTTTCGCGGGCCTCCAGAATCGCGACCTCACGCGCGTGGATGTCCACATCGCCCTCCGGCGCGAGGACGTCACTGCCAATCTGGCGATACGCCCCGCCCGCCAGCAGCACGACATCGCCTGCGAGCGAACCGACGGTCGACCCCGCCGCGGTGTTGCGCGTGGCCTTGTTGTCGTCGCTCTGCATCTGCGTGCCGGCCGTGATCGCAGCGCCACCGTTGTAGATCAGGCCACTCTGCTCCTTCTTCTTGAAGTGGCTTTCCGTCGCCGATTCGCGAGCGGCCTGGATCACCAGATCCTGGTCGGCGGCAATCGTGGTGCCGACATCGGAGATCACGTCGCTGCCGGTGATGGTGACGTTGCGTCCTTGGATGGCCACTGTGTTCCCGCCAACCGTGCTGCCCTGGGCAACGGTTTCATCGAGGCTGTCGCGGGTGGTGCGGGTCGTGGTGTTGAGCAGGCCGCTATGCCGGTGCTTTCGACCCTCGCTCCAGTTGTAACTGTCTTCGGACACCCCGATGTTGAGGTTGCCGGTCGCCACCGCGACCAGGGCACCCTCGGCGCTGTTGACCGTCGCTGCCTGCAACTCCATGTCCCGACCTGCCTGCAGCTGGACATCGCCGACAGTCCGGACATTGGTACCAACGCCACGGCTGTACCCGCTGCGCAGATAGTTGTCGGCATTGCGCACGTTGTTCTCCTGCCGCGCCTCCCGTACGGTGCCCAGTGACAGGTCGCGGCCGGCGGCGATCACGGTTTGCCCACCGGAGCCCGCGTTGACGATCTCGGCTCCGTCAAGACGAACATCACGCACCGCGCTCGCCAGCAGCGTGCCACCAGCCTCACTCACGAACAACCCGGCCACGCGGTCGATGTTGGTCCGGCTGAAGTCGCTCAACCCCGCGGTGTTCTGACCGCTGCGGGTGGTGGTGACCAGGTTCAGATCACGGCCGGCGCTGGCGACCAGCACGCTGCGCGCATCGATCAGGCCGCCGAGGTTGTCCAGATCGGTACGCGCGTTGGCACTGACCGTGTCACCGCTGATGCGGCCGTCCAGGTTGCGCAGGTTCTGCGCGTCAATCTTCACCGCGGTACGGCCGGCGATGGTCCCGCTGTTGACCAGGTCGCCGCGCAGGTTCAGCTCCACCGAGCGGCCGGCCAGCAGCGTGCCGGTGCCGTCGATATCACCGGGGCGCACGCGAACGTACACCTGCGGAACCAGTGCGGTGGTGGTGCTGCCATCGGCCAGGGTCACGCGCTGCTCGACCAGCCAGACGATGTCGCTGGTGAGCTGGGCCATCTGTGCCGGGGTCAGCGCCACGCCGGGGCGCAGGCCCCACGCGTCGGCGATGGTGGCCGCGTTGTCGAGCAGCGCGCGGTATTGCGCTTCATCGTCGGCATAGCCATCCAGGAAGCGGCGGCCGGTGAGCTGGGCGACCTGATCGCGGACCAGCTTCTGTTCGTAGAACCCATCGCCCAACCGCTTCTGCACGTTGGCCGGGTCCACGCCCATCTTCTGCAGCAGGTACTCCGAACCGAGCCAGTTGCGGTAATCGGCAAAACGCGGATCGGTTTCGACCAGGTATTGGCCGGCATTCGGCCCGCTCTGGAACAGGCTGGTCTGCGGCAGTTCGGCATCCACGCCGATGGTGCGGATCACGGTCGGCTGGTTGCCCGCCGCGCCCTGTGCACCGGTGCCCGCCGTGCTGCCGGGACCGGCCAGCGAGGCGACGCTGGCGCTGACTTCGGTCACCTGGCGCTGTCCACCGATGGAGCCGGCGTCGGCTGCGCCGCCGACCTGCCCACCGACGGTACCGGTACTGACCCCGCCCACCTGGTAGCCGCTGCCACCATCGCGCGTGTTCTGTTCGGTGCGGGTCACGCCCAGATTGATGGTGCGCACTTCATCGGCCGGGCGATAGGCGATCTTCCGGTCCCACTTGCGCTCGTGATAGCGCTTGAAACCACCGCGCCAGCGGCTGTAGGTGTATTGGCTGGTGCCTTCCTCGTGCACGCGGTACTCGCCGAATGCATCGATGTTGCGCAGGTTGCCGAGATCGCCCAGCAACGCGCCGCCAGCCAGGATCTGGCTCTTGTCGTTGATCAGCTCATCGCCACGCAGCGTCATGTTACCGCCGGAAATGATGCGACCCGGCGCGCTGGAGGTGACCTGGGTTTCGTACTCGGTGTGGGTGACGTCGTACTGCGTCCAATCCTTGACGTCGCCGCTGCCGTTCTTCCACCAGTACTTGCCGGCACGGCTCCAGCTGGACCAGGTGAACTCGCTGGCATCATGCATGCCGGGCGTGCCCTTGGGCTGGATGTACAGCTTCTTGGTCGGGCCCACCACCATCACTTCGGTGGTGGCGAAATGCTCGTTGCTGTTGAGCAGGCGCGTGGCATCGATACTCAAGCCACCCAGCGACTCGATGGTCGCGCTGGCGTTGTGCACCGAGCCGGCGCGACCGACTGCATGGCCCTGCGCATCCAGCGCACCGCCGATGTTGAGTGCGCTCTCGCCACCGCCAGCACTGAAGATCAGCGCCTGCTCGCGGTTGACCACGGTGCCGGCGCCGATGTCCAGGCGCTCACGCGCAGCAATGGTGGCCGCGCGGGTGACGCCCTCCAGCGTTTCATCACTGTTGACCAGGGTCGTGGCACCGATCGACAGGCGGTCGCCATAGATGCGGCCGGTGCCAACATTGAGGATCACATCGGCATCGATGCGGGTATCCACGCCGTCGATCAGCCCCCGGTTGCCAAGCACGCCATCGGCGCGCACCCGGGTGCGGAGGCCGCTGATCTCGCCGGTGGCGAGGTTGTCGATCTGGCGTGCATGCAGGTCCAGATCGCCGGCCTGCACTTTGCCTGCATTGGTCCACAGCCCCTGCGTGGAGACCGTGGCCTTGCCATTGGCGGTGATCTGGCCATCGTTGCGGTAATCCTGCTGCAAGGCCAGCACCAGATCGCCCTGCGACAACATCCGGCCGGTGCCATTGAGTGCGTTGGCATGCAGCGTCTGGTTGCCCGCGGACAGCAGCGTGCCGTCGGTGTTGCCGACCTGGCCGGCGCGCACGTCCAGACTGCCCGCCGAGGACACCAGGCCTTGCTGGTTGAACAGTGCATCGGTCGCCTGCAGCGCGATGCGCTGGTCGGCAGCGATCATGCCGCTGCTGTTGTCGATCTGCGCGGCGGTGAGGTCCACGTTGCGACCCTGCAGGCCGAGCGCGGTGCCGCCGCCGCTCGTGGCGCGGTTGTCGATGCGCGCGGCATGGGCGACCAGATCGCCACCGGCCACGGCCAGCCCGGCCTGGTTGACCAGCTCACCGCTCAGAGCGAGGGTCAGATTCTGGGCAGCCTGCAGGCGGCCGCCGCTGTTATCCAGGTGCTGCGCCTGCAGCAGCAGCGAGGAGCCGCTGCCGACCTGCCCGCCGCTGCGGTTGTCCAGCGAGGCCAGCCGCGCGTCCAGCGCCGTCTGCGCCTGGACAAGGCCGGCACGGTTATCCAGTCCACCGGCACGCAGGGTCAGCCCGGCACCGCTGACGATGCCGCCACGCGCGCCCGCGTCGGTATTGCCCAGCCGCTGGCCGTGCGTATCGATGCTCATCCCACCACTGGACTGCAGCAGGCCCGCGCGGTTCTCCAGCGCACCACTGCGGAGATCCAGGGTGCCGGCGGTGGCGGCGATGATGCCTTCACTGTTGTCCACGCCGCCCAGACGCGTATCCAAGGCGACGGAGGCGCCGGCCAGCGTGCCACGCACGTTGGTCAGCCCTTGGCTGGTCACCGACAGCGCACGCTCGGCCTGGATCACGCCGGCGCTGTTGTCGATGTCCGTCGCGCTGGCGAGGGTGACATCGCCCTCGACCGACGCCAGCGTGCCGGCATCGCGGTTGACGATGCGGCCGGCCTGCACGCGCAGCGCATCATTGGCGGCGATCGTGCCGGCACTGTTGTCCAGGGTCTGCGCGATCTCCACGTCGAGCATGTCGCCCGCGTTGACCGTACCGCCGCGGTTGTCGACGCTGCCCGCACGCAGCTGCTGCGCGCCACCGGAGGCGATCAGGCCGCCCTGGCGGTTGTCGAGCAGGCTACCCACGCCGAGTTGAAGCGCACTGTCGCCCGCCGCCTGGACGGTACCGGCCTGGTTGTCCAGCTGGCCTGCCTGCAGGTCCAGATCGCCCGCGCTGGCCAGCGTGCCGCGCTGGTTGTCGATCGTGCCGGTCACCTGCAGCGCGGAGGCCGCATCACCTGCTGCCAGAATCTTGCCGTCGCGGTTGGAAAGGTTGCCTGCCTGCACGGCCAGCGCGCCGTTGCCGACGATGCTGCCAGTGTCGTTGTACAGCGCGTTGGCCACGCGCAGGCCCAGCGCGTCGGAACCGGTGGCGATCAGTTCGCCACGGCGGTTGTCCAATTGGCCCGCATCGATCTCCATGCGGACGGCGGACGTCACACCACCGGAGACATCGAGGTTCTGGCCCTGCAGGTGCAGGGCGCCATTGCTGAGCAGCTTGCCGCCCGCGCCGGCCAGCGTCGCCGCGTTGATGTCCAGCCGCCCGCTGCCGGCCTGCTGCACCTGCCCGCCCGCGTTGTTCAACAGCGCTGTGGCGATCGCCAGGTCACCGTTGCTGGCGAGCGTGCCGCCACTGTTGTCGAGCGCGGTTGCCGCCTCGATCCGGTTGGCCTGGTTGCCGGTGGCCAGCACTTGGCTACCGCGGTTGTCCATCGTATCCACCTGGAGGTCGAGCGTGCCCGCCTGCAGATCGGCCTGGCGATGATCGACCTGGCCGGCGCGCAGAGTGAGCGTACCGGCGGTGGCGATCTCGCCGCGCTGGCCCTCCAGCGTGCCGGTGGTGAGCTGCAGCCCATCGCTGCCGGCGTGCAGCAGCGCGCCATCGGTGTTGACCAGCACCGCGCTGGCCAGCGCCAGCGATGCCGCGTTGCTGGCAAGACTGCCGCCGGTGTTGTCGAGCGTGCCTGCCACCTGCAGCTGGGCCGGCGCGCTGCCGCTGTGGGCGATCCTGCCGCCGTGGTTGGACAGCTGCGCCGCGCGCACATCAAGCGCACCGCCGACATTCAGCACCCCAGTGTCGTTGCGCAGTGCCTCGCCCTGCACGCGCAGGTCACGCTGCGTGGTCAGCTCGCCCTGCCGGTTGGAGAGCGTGCCACCCTCCACGGCCAGATCGCGCACCCCGAGGCGACCGCCGTCGTTGTCCAGGTCGCTGGCACGCAGGTCGATGTCGCCCCCGGCCAGCACGGCGCCGCCATCATTGTCGAGCAGTCCCGCGATCACCACGCGGCCCTGCGCGAGCGGCGCGGTCGTCGGTGGAGTGATGACGGGCGTGCCGCCGTCGGTGCCCCCCGTGCCGGTCCCGGGCGTGCCGGGGCCGCCCGGGCCCGCCCCTTCGCCCGGCGTGGTCGGCGCGGTGCCGTCCTGTTGGGCCAGCGCCCCGATACTGCCCTTGTCACGGTTCTGCAGCCGCGCGCTCTGTACCGCCAGTGCCTGCACGCCCGCCTGTTCGATGCGCCCGTCGCGGTTGGCCAGCGAGGCGGCCTCCACATCCAGGCGGGTGCCGTTGAGCTGGCCGCCGCTGTTGTCCACGTCCTGGCCGGTGCGCAGGTTTAGTTCACGCCCGGCGCTGACCAGCCCTTCGTTGCGTACACCGCCGGTGGCAGCGATGCGCGTATCGTCGCGCGCCTGCAGTTTGCCGGTGTTTTCCAGCCGGCCATCGACAGTCACGACCAGCTCCCCGGTCTGCGCCCCGAGGTTGCCCGCATTGCGCACGCCCACGCCGTGCTCGGTGCCCATGAGCAGGATCTTGTTGGCGTACATGCCGCCCAGCTGGGCCACATCGAGCGCGTACTGCGGCGCATTGCCTTCGGCGGCCTGCGCCTGCACACGGCTCAGATCGGCGCTCACCGTATTGGCGCCGGTGGTGACCTGCAGCTGCTGTGCCCACAGGCCCGCGTTGAGCTGCACCGAGCGCGCGATCAGATCGGTGTAGTCGACCCGGCTGGCATCCATGCCGGCGCCGAAGATATGGATCGCACCGCCTTGCACGCGGTATCCCTCCAGCGCGCCGCCGTTGAACATCGGGGTGCCGGTGGTCAGGGTGATGCGGTTGGCGTTGATGAAGCCGCAGCCGTCGCAATCGATACCAGCGGGGTTGGCGATCACCACCTGCGCACGGTCGCCGGCCACTTCCACGTAGCCGCGCAGCTGGCTCGGGTTGGCGCCATTGACCTCGTTGAGGATCACCCGCGCAGTGCCGCCGGCCAGCCACGGATTGCCCTGCACCCAGCCGCCGAGCTGGGACTGCGTGTTGCCGCGCGAATTGTTGAGGATGACGCCCTGCTGGTCGACGTCGAAGCGCTGGTAGGTATTGCGCGAGACACCGGCCGCACTCGGGGTCTGGATGTTGATCTGCGGCGTGCCGTTGGCGGTTTCCAGCACGGTCGGGCGCTGGTTGCCGGGCGCATTCGGATCGGCCACCACCTGCGCCGCGGCCAGGCCGCTCACGCCGACCCAGCCCAGCATCACCCACAGCGCGAACGCCATCGGGCGCAGTGCCGCCGTGCGATCGCCATCCTGCCCGGTACCGGCGCCGCCGGGGCGCGGCGTGATTTCCGCGGCGACCTGCCAGAGCATGAGGGCGTGGTTGAACACGAGGCGGTACAGATGCTTGTTCATGACAATTCCTTTGTGTGCGTGCGGTCGGTGCGGCGCGAACGCGCCCGCACTGAAATCAGAACGACCAGCTCAGGGTGAATCCGGTGACGGTATAGGCGTTCTGGAAACCAGAGGGCTTGTTCAACGGGGCGCCGACGAAGCCGTCCCAGTACAGGCCGCGATACGACCCGCGCAGGCCGATCACGCTGCCCGCCAGGTCATTGCCTACCTGCCATTGCGTGGCGCTGCCGCCGACATGGCCGTAATCGGCGCCAACGTAGAATTCCTGCCCGCCGCCCAGGGCCAGGCCGATGTCGTTGCGGATGAGCCAGCCGCGCTCACCCATCAAGGACATCTCGCCATCGAAGCCGCGCACGGTGTAGCGCCCGCCGATCGCGAAGCGGTCCTGCGGCACCAGCCCGCCACGGTTCCATTGCGCTCGCCAGCTGCCGGTGTAACGCAGGCGCTGCTGGCCGAGCTGGAACGGGACGCTCAGCTGTGCGTCGGCGAAGTAGATCTTCGGGTGCGAGGTGGCTTCACCGAACAGCTCCTCGGGCGCTGCGATCGAACCGAACGCCCCGGTGCCGCGGCGGAAGCCGACGGTGCCATCGAGCGTGGCCTGGCCGATGAAATGACGGTGGTTCAGGCCGAGCTCCCAGCCGCCCATGCGCCGGCGCTGGACCAGGATTTCGGTGTCGTCGATGAAGTTGCGCGAATCGCGCTCCCACGCACGCAGGTACATGCTGGTCTTGCTGTCCGCATTGCGGAACAGCAGGCGCGTGGCGCGCACTTCGGCGTTGTAACTCTCACCGCTGTAGAGATACGACTGCTGGTTGCCGGCCACGGTCTGCTCGTACTCGTAGCCACTGCGCGTCGCGCCGAACAGCCAGTAGCCGAAGGGAATCGAGTAGTGGAAGGTGAAGCCCTTGGTACCGCGCTTGCCGCCACTGAACACGTCGTGGTTGAGGTTGACGTAGAACAGGTCGTTCTGGCGCAGCGCGTGGTCCAGCGACATCGTCGCACCGGCCTGGGTCTTGCCGGTGGCCTTGCTGCCGGAATCGTCCAGGCTGAGGTTGAAGCGGACCAGCCGCTGCTGCGACCACTGCACCACCAGGTCACTCTGGCCAGGTGCGGCGTCGTCACCTTCGGCCGGGCTGATCTGGATGTCGGCCTCGGCGGTCGGCACGCGCTTGAAATTCTCCAGCCCCTGTTCGATATCGCGCAGGTTGAGCAGGTCGCCACTGCGTGCCGGGATCGCGTTCCACAGGGTGGCGTCACGATGGGTGCCCTCGGCGAAACGGATCTGGCGGAGCGTGCCGGGCACCACGGTCAGTGCCAGGGTGCCGGTGGTGAGGTCCTGCGGCTGGGCCAACACGCGCGTGGTGACGAAGCCGCGCTCGACGATCGCGTTCTGTACCCGCGACATCACCACGTTGATACCGGCGGTGCCCAGACAGCGGCCGAGCGCCGGATCGCCTTTGACGTTGGCTGCGGGCAACGCCCACTGGAAACGCTCGGCCTGCTCGCCCTCCAGGGTGATGCGGTCGATCACGAAGCAGGGTGCTTCGTCCTGGGGCAGCCGCTCCGGTGCGGCCACCGGCGCGTCCTGCAGACGTGCATCGGGCCGGGTTTCAAGCTGCTCGCGCAGGGCGCGTTCGCGCTCCTGCTGGCGGAGCAGCTCCTGATCCGGGGCGGGCAGCTGCTGGGCACTGGCCGGCAGATAGACCAGGGCCAGCGCGGCCGCCAGCGGGGCCAGAAGGAGGGTGCGCCGGGAAGCGCCATGGGAACCGGCGCGAGCCGGGGTGGGTAGTACGGTGTTTGGCATGCAGGATCTCGAACGTGGGCTGGCACGAACCATCGTTCGCTATAGACCGCCCCTATGGAGGCCCGCCAATTTAAGAGCTATTCGCGACATGAGAACCGTCAAAAACCCCACCCTTCCGGTAAGACAACCACCCGCTCGCTTGTAGGAATTTTCCTAAATAGTCATTTTTTTGACGCAGCGCACATGGAAGGGGACCGCGCGGCCCTTGTTGTGAAGGCGTTTTCACACGTAGCACGGCGCGCGGCGGGGCATCGTGCCCGCGGCCGGTCCCCTCGCCTCCGAGCCGCACCACCGCGCCCCACCCCGCGCGACCTGCCGGGGTCTAACCCGTACAATGGCCGGTCCTGGCCCCGCCTTCGGCGGCGGCCAGTCCCCTACCCCGCAGACGCCGGCCACTGGCCGGTCTCTGCCGTTGCACCCGCGCGCCCGCATGGCCGCGGTGCGCCACCTGTCAGGAAACATGCTGATGACTCACCCCACCCCACCGTCCCAGTCCCTGCTGCACGGGCGCCTTCTCGCCTTCGCTGCGATCCTGCTGGCCGCGTTGAACCTGCGCACCGCGGTCACCTCGCTGACCCCGCTGCTGGATGTGCTCGGCCAGACCTTCGGCTTCGGCACCACCATGACGGGCGTACTCGGCATGCTGCCGACGGCGGCCTTCGCGTTGTTCGGGGTGACCACCCCGGCCGTCGCGCGTCGCCTGGGCCTGGAGCGCACCGCGCTGCTGGCGATGAGCCTGGCCACCGTGGGCCTGCTGCTGCGCTCGATGGCCGGCGGCGTGGGCAGCCTGCTGTTCGGCTCGGTGGTGGCGCTGGCGGGTATGGGCATCGGCAACGTGGTGGTGCCACCGCTGGTGAAGCGTTACTTCGCCAACCGCGTGGGCACCATGAGCACGCTCTACATCACGGTGCTGCAGATCGGCACGATGATGCCGGCCCTGTTGGCGGTGCCGGTCGCGCAGCAGGCGGGCTGGCGCGTATCGCTGGGCATCTGGGCGCTGATGTCGCTGGCTGCGGCACTGCCGTGGCTGATGCTCTCGCGCGCACGTCCGCACCCGGACACGATCAGCGCCGCCAACGATCCCTCCAGCGCGCCGCACGGCAAGGTCTGGAAGACGCCGCTGGCGTGGGGCATGACCCTGATGTTCGGCATGACCTCGTTGATGACCTATTCGATGTTCACCTGGCTGCCGCGGATCGTGGTCGAGGCCGGTGCGACACCGGCGTTCGGCGGCATCATGGTGGCGATCTTCGCGGCCTGCGGCCTGCTGCCATCGCTGACCATGCCGGCCCTGGCCGTGCGCCTGCGCAATCCCTTCGGGCTGGTGTTGATCGGCTTCAGCGCGTTCCTGATCGCCTTCGCCGGGCTGTTGTTCGCCCCGATGAAGGCCCCGTGGCTGTGGGCGGTGCTGCTCGGCATCGGGCCGTCCACGTTCCCGCTGGCCCTGACCCTGATCAACCTGCGGACCCGCACCCCCGCCGGTTCGGCCGCGTTGTCCGGCTTCATGCAGGGCGTGGGCTATGCCTTCAGCTGCCTGGGCCCGTTCCTGTTCGGCTGGCTGCACGCGGTCAGCGGCGGCTGGCACCTGCCGTTCGGCTTCCTGGTCCTGTGCGCGGTGGTGCTGTTGTGCGCCTCGTGGGTCGCCTGCAAACCGCAGAAGCTCGAAGACCAGTGGTAAGCGCCCCGGCGCGTCCATCTACACGCGTTGTGCGCAACTGCTGACGTAGCGTGTCGCTAACTGACCCGGTGGGCTGCACCGGGCAGCGTTCGGAGCCTCTGGCGTCGCCAGCCGGCTGAACAGCTTCATCGCGATGGAGTGCGCCGTCCTTGGTTGCGACATGGCCTGAATCTGTAGCGATTCAATGACTTGCCCCTCCCCTCCGGGTTCCACCCGGGGGCTGATGGGTCGTACCCGCGTCTTAACGATTTGGCAACAACTGCACAGTCAGGCACGATTGGCATGTGATGTGCGTCACACTTTTGACGCAACACACCTTTGAAAGGATGCTCCAAGGGGGGTTCCATGTACGACCATCGGCCGCTGGCGCTCTGCGTCGGCCTGGCATGCGCGACACTCGCTTTTTCCGCTCCGGCGGCTGCAGCCACTGCGCGGGACAACGCATTGGCCGAGATCGGCCAGTTCCGGGACCATGCCCAATGGTTGGATGCACTGGCGGCGATCGAGCGGGCACGGGTGCAGTCGCCCGACGACGCATTGCTGTATCGCCTGCAGGTGCTGACCCTGGCGGACATCGGCAACGCGCACCGCGCCTGGCAGCTGTACCTGGCGCGCCCCACCCTGTTCGATGCGGCACAGAAAGAACGGCTGGAAGGCAATTATCTGGCCAAGCTGGTGGGCTGGAGCCTGGCCTATGGCCCCAGCGAGGACACCCGCTTGGATGAAGCCGATGCCGCGCTGGCGCAGATGCAGCAGTACCTCGAACGCGATGGCACCACCGTGCAGCAGGCGCCGCTGCGGATCCGCCATGACCGGCTGATCCTGCTCAACCGGCTGGGCCGCCATGCGCAGGTTCGCGAGGAGTACCGCACGCTGCTCGCCGAGGGCCACCCGGTGCCGAACTATCTGCTGGCCGCCGTCGGCGATTCGCTGATGGCCACGCAGCATCCGGCCGAGGCGATCCCGGTGCTGGAAGCCGCACTCAAGGCTGACCCGTCGCTGCCGCAGGCGCGTTCGGAACTGGCCTATGCGTATCTGGAGGACGAGCAGGCCGACACCGCGATCGCCCTGCTGAAGAAGTGGCAGGCCGATGAGCCCGCGTGGCGCTGGGCCAACGGTGCCAAGGCACCCTATCCGAACTGGCCGCGCTACGAGGCCGACCTCAACCTGGCCATGGTGCGTGCCTACAGTGGCGACCTGCCCAATGCGCAGCGCGATCTGGAGAAGATGGTCGAGATCGGGCCAGGCAATACCGGCTCGCAATCCTCGCTGGGCAACATCTACCTGATGCGTGGCTGGCCACGGCGGGCGCTGGAGCGCTACAGCATGGCCAACACGCTGGACCCGCGCGACGTACCGGCGCGGCTGGGCCAGTACGACGCCTACGTGCAGGTGCAGCGCGATGACCTCGCGCGCCCCATCCACGACACGCTGCTCGCTGCCTACCCCAACCAGCCCTCCGTGCAGCGCATGGACCGCAGCTGGCGCGCGCACCGTGGCTGGCAGTGGCATGCCTACGCCGAAGGCGGGCGCAGCTCCGGCGGTGGCGGTGCGTCACCGCTGGGCAACGATGACGGCCGCTACGGCGTTGAAGTGCAGTCGCCGGTGCTGGACGACCGCTGGCGCCTGGTCGCGTTCGCCGATCGGCGCAGTGTGGATTTCCAGGACCAGACCATCGACCCGCTGCGGATCGGCGTGGGCACCCGTTACCGCTACGGGCGTGCCGATGCCGAAGCCTTCGTCAACCGCGCCAACGACCACATCGGCGATACCGGCCTCAGTGCCGGGTTCGGCTGGCAGTTCAGCGATCAATGGCATGCCGGCATCACCGCCGCACGCAATGATCCGGATGCCTCGATGCAGGCGCGCGTCTCAGGCATCACCGCCGACAGCATTGCGCTGGCAGCCGACTATCGCCGCGATGAACGTACTCACTGGAGCCTGGGCGCCAGTCAGTTCCGCTACGACGACGGTAATCGCCGCGATACCGTCAGCACCGCCATCGAACAACGCCTGCTGACCCGGCCGACCGTGTTCGTGGATGGCCTGGGCAGCCTGTACGCCAGCCGCGGCAGCCGCGACGACGTGCCCTACTTCAACCCATCCGAGGACCACTCGGTGGAGATCGGGCTGCGCGTGGACCAACAACTGTGGCGTCACTACGAACGCCACTTCCGCCATCGCCTGACGGTCTCGGTGGGGCAGTACTGGCAGCAGGGCTATGGCAGCGCGATCGTGCCTTCGGCCGAGTACCGCCACGAGTGGCAGCTCGGCGAAGGCCGCATTTTCGAGTACGGCATCCGCTGGTCGCGACCGGTCTATGACGGACAGCGTGAACGACATATCGGCCTGGATGCCGGCCTGCGGTGGGGAGAATGACATGCGGCACATGGACTTGAAGCGTTGGACCCACTGGCTGTTGCTGGCCCTGCTCACCGTGGTCCTGCCGGCCCAGGCACAGCAACCGCCGGCCGTACTTGATGCGGCCGACAACGGGCTGCTGGTGCTCAGCTACCACGACATCCGCGACGAGGTGGCCGAACGCGGCGACCCGGATGCCTATGCCGTCAGCACGCAGAACTTCGCCGCGCATCTGGACTGGCTGTCGGCCCACGGGTATCACCCGGTCTCGCTGTCGCAGCTGATCACCGCCTCGCAGGGCGGCACGCCGCTGCCGCCCAAGCCGGTGCTGCTTACCTTCGATGATGGCCTGCGCAGCGTGTACAGCAAGGTGTTTCCGTTGCTGCGCGCCTACAACTATCCGGCGCTGGTGGCGGTGATCACCGACTACGTGGATATGCCGGCCGGGCGCCAGATCGATTACGGCTACCGCCCGTTCACCCGCGAGGATTTCCTCACCTGGGCGCAGCTGCGTGAGATGCAGAAAAGCGGGCTGATCGAACTGGCCAGCCATACCGACAACCTGCACCACGGCGTACAGTCCAACCCACAGGGCAACTCGACGCCGGCGGTGATCACGCGCATCTACGATCCTGCCCGCAAGACCTATGAAACCGCAGGCGAGTACGAGGCCCGCCTGCGCGCCGATCTGGGCCGCAGCGTGGAGCGCATCCAGCGCAATGTCGGCGTCAGCCCCAAGGCGATCGTGTGGCCATACGCCGCCTACAACGCGCTGAGCAACGACATCGCCGAGCAGCTGGGCATGCCGGTCTCGTTCGATCTGGAAGGCCGCAGCACGCCGGTCAAGCGTGATCTTCACGGCCTGGCGCGCCTGCTGGTGACCAACAACCCGACCGTGGTGGAGCTGGCCTACGAGCTGCGCCGCGATGTCGAGCGCGACGGCATGCGGGCGCTGCAGATCGACCTGGATGCGGTCTACGATGCCGACCCGGTGCAGCTGGCCAAGAACCTGGATGCGCTGATCGAGCGGGTCAAGAAGATCGGCCCCACCCACGTCTTCCTGCAGGCCTTCGCCGATCCGGACGGCAACGGCTCGGCCGACGCGCTGTACTTCCCCAACCGCCATCTGCCGATGCGTGCGGACCTGTTCAACCGGGTGGCGTGGCAGCTCAAGACGCGCGCCGGGGTGAAGGTGTTCGCGTGGCTGCCGGTGCTGGGCTACGAGCTCAAGGACCCGGCCATCCGCAAGGCGCTGGCCATCGAGAGCCCGGAAAGCGACGGCATCTTCCGGCTGGACTTCACCCGGCCGCAGGTCCGCAGGATCATCGATGACATCTACGAAGACCTGGCGATCAACGCCTACTTCGAGGGCCTGCTCTTCCACGATGACGCCTACCTGCGCGACACCGAGCTGACCCAGTTGCCGCCCGAAGACGATGACGGTGCACGCACCCAGGCGCTGATCGACTTCACCCTGGAGCTGCGCACCGCGGCGCAGCGCTGGCGGCCGAAGCTGGGCACCGTGCGCAACCTGTATGCCCAGCCCGTGCTGGAACCGCAGAGCGCGAGCTGGTTCGCCCAGCGTCTGGACCTGTTCAACAAGGCCTACGACCACACCGCCCTGATGGCGATGCCGTGGATGGAAGGCAGCCGCAGCCCGGAACGCTGGCTGGACCGGCTGGTGGTGGCAGTGAAGCAGCACGATCCGCAGTTGTCGCAGACGATGTTCGAGCTGCAGACGCTGGACTGGCGCACCGGCAAGCCGATCCCCGGCGACCGCCTGCGCGCGCAGATCCGCCGTCTACAGGCGCAGGGCGTGCGTCATTTCGCCTGGTATCCGGATGACTTCATCGCCGGACGTCCCTCCACGTATGACGCGCGCGCGGCCATGTCGGCCCGCAGCTTCCCGTACGAGGAAAAGTGAGGTCGCCATGCATCCTCTTCTCTACACCTTGTTCCAGTTCGCCTTCTTCTACCCGATGGTGATGGCGTTCTTCTGGATGTCCGGCGGCCTGTATTACTTCTTCCGGCGCGAACGCAAGGCACGCGACCGCGATGATCCGCCGCCGATGGCTGAGTATCCGTTCGCGTCGATCCTGATCCCGTGCCACAACGAAGCGGAGAACCTGGAAGACACCCTCGGTTCGGCGCTGAAGCAGAACTACCCGGACTTCGAAGTCATCGCCATCAACGATGGCAGCAGCGACGATACCGGGGCACGGCTGGATGCCCTGGCCGCCCTGCACCCACGCCTGCGCGTGGTGCATCTGGACCGCAACCTGGGCAAGGCCAATGCGCTGCGCATGGGCGCGCTGGCGGCACGCTCGGAGTTCCTGGTGTGCATCGATGGCGATGCGATGCTGGAGGAGTACGCCACCCACTGGATGGTCTGGCACCTCACCTCGGGCCCGCGCGTGGGCGCGGTCACCGGCAACCCGCGCATCCGCAACCGTTCCACCCTGCTGGGCCGGCTGCAGGTCGCCGAGTTCTCTTCGATCATCGGCATGATCAAGCGCGCGCAGCGGGTGTATGGGCGCATCTTCACCATCTCCGGGGTGATCGCCGCGTTCCGCCGTACTGCGCTGCATCGGATCGGGTACTGGTCCGACGACATGGTCACCGAGGACATCGACATCAGCTGGCGCCTGCAGATGGATCATTGGGACATCCGCTACGAGCCCAATGCGCTGTGCTTCATCCTGATGCCGGAAACGCTGAAGGGGCTGTGGCGGCAGCGCCTGCGCTGGGCCCAAGGGGGCGTGGAAGTGCTGCTGCGGCACGGTGGCTCGCTGTTCCATTGGCGCAAGCGCCGCATGTGGGGCGTGCTGCTGGAGTACATCCTCAGCGTGCTGTGGGCGTACACGATGCTGGCCATCATCGTGCTGTGGGCACTGGGCAAATTCATGACACTGCCGCCCGAGCTGTACATCGCCACGCTGCTGCCGCAGTGGCATGGCGTGATCCTGGCGCTGGTCTGCCTGCTGCAGTTCGCCAGCAGCCTGATCATCGACCGCCGTTACGAAACGCATATTGGACGTAATTACTTCTGGGTGATCTGGTACCCGATGGCGTACTGGCTCATCAGTCTGTTCACGACCCTGGTGGCGTTCCCCAAGACGATCTTCAAGCGTCGTGGCAAGCGCGCGGTCTGGGTCAGTCCTGACCGGGGTATCCGATGAACACTGTCAAATCCACCCGCCGCTTCGACTCGCGGCTGATCCAGAAGCCGCGCCAGCAGCCACGCCTGCAGCGTACTGCCTGGGGCTTTGTGACCATCGCCTTCTGGGCGTTCTACTTCTACCTGTGGGCACCGTTGGTGACGCTGATCTCCTGGCTGCTCGGCGGGCGGATGGCCTGGGCGCAGCTGTACGAACAGAAGCAGACGGTGGATCCGTTCGTGGTGATCGCGCTGCCGGTGATGCTGCTCTGCTGCGCGGCGCTGCTGATCGCCTGGGCCGAGTACAACCGCATGCGCTTCACGGGCAAGGAGCGTCGGCTGCCGCATGACGATGTGACCCGCGAAGAGATGGCGCATGACCTCGGCGCGAGTGCCTCAGTGGCCGCGTCGCTGGCCGATGGCAAGTCGGTGACCCTGCACATGGATGAGCACGCGCGGCCGGTACGGGTCACCGCGCAGGCATTGGCGGGCGCGCACAGGTAATCGCGCGGGTGTTGCCAGACCGGTAGTGCCGGCCGCTGGCCGGCTCCACGGGTTGCCACGATGGGAAGGAGCCGGCCAGCGGCCGGCTCTACCGGGTCACGCGCGCGTCTGGCCTTCGCCGCGGACGACGAAGCGCTCGACCGTCAGTGCTTCCAGGCCCATCGGGCCATAGGCGTGCAGCCGGGTGGTGGAGATGCCGATCTCCGCGCCCAGGCCCAGCTCGCCACCATCGGAGAAGCGCGAGGAGGCGTTGACCATCACCACCGCCGAACGCAGCGCATGCACGAAGCGCTCTGCCGCTGCGGCATCGTCGGTAGCAATCACCTCGGTGTGGTCCGAGCTGTACTGCTGGATATGCGCCAGTGCCTGATCGAGGTCCTTCACCACGCGCACCGCGATGATCAGGTCCAGGTACTCGGCGGCGTAATCGTCGTCGCTGGCCACGTCAGCATCGGGCAGCCACTGGCGTGCCACCGCATCGGCGCGTAGCTGCACACCACGTTCGGCCAGCGCCTTCGCCGCCAACGGCAGGAAGGTCGGCGCGAGGTCGGCATGGACCAGCAGTGTCTCCAGCGAGTTGCAGGCCGACGGCCGGCTGCACTTGCCGTCCACCAGCAGGCGCAACGCCAGCGCAGGATCGGCGGCGCGGTCCACGTACAGATGGCAGACCCCTTTGTAATGCTTGATCACCGGTACGCGGGCATGCTCGGCCACGAACCGGATCAGCCCTTCCCCGCCGCGCGGAATCGCCAGGTCGATCAGGTCGTTGAGCTGCAGCAGCGCCAGCATGGTCTCGCGGCGCAGATCCTCGACCAGCGTCAGCGCTGCATCGGCAATGCCGGCCTCGCGCAGCGCGCGCTTGAGCGACGCGGCAATGGCGGCATTGGACTGGATCGCCTCCGAGCCACCGCGCAGGATCACGCCGTTGCCGGCCTTGATGCACAGCGCCGCCGCATCGGCGGTCACGTTCGGGCGCGCTTCGTAGATCATCGCGATCACGCCCAGCGGCACGCGCACCTTCTGCACGCGGATGCCATTCGGGCGCACGTCATCGCGGGTGACCTGCCCGACGGGATCGGGCAACGCGGCGACCTCGCGCAGCGCGGCGGCGATACCGGCCAGGCGCTGTGGGTTCAAGGCCAGGCGATCCAGCATCGCCGTGCCGACGCCCTTCTCCGTGGCGGCGGCCAGGTCGCGTGCGTTGGCGGCGAGAATCGCATCGGTATCCGCGTCCAGCGCCGCGGCCATCGCTTCGAGCAGATCGGCCTTGGCGGCGGAGGAGAGCTGAGCAAGTTGCTGGGCAGCCTCGCGGCAGGCCAGCGCTTGGGTGCGGATGTCGGTAGTGGAACTGGCGACCATCTCAATATCCTTGAAAAAACACGGTAGAGCCACGCCATGCGTGGCTGGGGGAGGTCGAACGGCCCAGGCTGCGCAGCCACGCATGGCGTGGCTCTCCCGTGGATGTTCTTACGCTTTACAGCAACACCAGATCGTCACGGTGGATGACGTTGCCACCGTAGTTGTAGCCGAGCACGCTTTCGATGTCGCGCGAGTGGCGACCGGCGACGCGGCGGATGTCGCTGGCCGAGTACTGGCTGACACCACGGGCCAGGCAGACCTCGCCGGCCTCGGTGCGTTGCCGGATCTCGACCATGTCACCGCGGCGGAAGTCCCCTTCCGCGCCGACCACGCCGCCGGGCAGCAGCGAGGCGCCCTTGCCACGCAGCGCATCGGCCGCACCGGTATCGACCAGGATCGCGCCCGGTTCCAGCGGCGCGTGCCGCAGCCAGTACTTGCGCGCGGCCACGCGGGTCTGCGCGGCGTGGATGCGGGTGCCGAAGAGGCGGCCTTGGCTGAGCGCGCGCACCACCTCGGCGCTGCGCCCGTTGAACAGGCAGGTCTCGATGCCGACACGCCCGGCCTTGGCCGCGGCCTCCAGCTTGGTATGCATGCCGCCGGTGCCCGCGCCGCTGCCGGCCCCCCCGGCCATCGCCAGCACCTCGACGGTCAGCTCGGGCACATCGTGGATCGGCCGTGCCTGTGGATCACGCCGCGGATCGGCGCTGTACAGGCCGTCGATGTCGGTGGCGATGAACAGCACGTCGGCGTCGATCAGCGCAGCGACGGTCGCAGCCAGATTGTCGTTGTCGCCGAGCTTGAGCTCATCCACCGAAACGGTGTCGTTCTCGTTGACCACCGGCAGCGCGCCCAGCCGCAGCAGTTCGTTGAGCGTGGCGCGGGCATTGAGATAGCGGCGACGGTTGCGCAGGTCGTCATGGGTCAGCAGCACCTGCGCCACCGGGCGTTCGAAGAAGCGCTGCCACAGCCCGATCAACTGCGCCTGGCCCAGCGCCGCCAGTGCCTGCCGTGCGGCCATCGCCGCCCCGGCTTCCAGCGCGCGCGGCACGATCGCCCGACCCGCGGCAACCGCGCCGGAGGACACGATCACCACTTCACGCCCGGCCAGGACATTGGCCGAGACGAACTGGGCCAGCCCCAGTGCGTGGCGGGGCGAGAGGCCGCCGCCATCGGCCGCCAGCAGGCTGCTGCCCACTTTGAGGACGGCGCGTTTCCACTGCGGAACGGCTTGTTCGGTGAACGGCGAAGGCACGGACTGGTTCATGGGGTCGGTGCGCTCAGCGCGTACTCCATTCGTGGATACGGGCGGTGGCACTGCCCTGCACCAGCAGTGGATCGGTGTCGACCAGCGCCTGTGCAGCGGCCAGATCGGCGATGTCCTGCAGCACGTAGGCGCCACCGCTCTTGTCGGTGAAGCCACCGGTCAGCAGCAGCTGCCCGCGGGCCCGCACCTCATCGAGAAAGCGCACGTGCTCGGCACCGACCTCATCGCGGAAGTCCGGCGTGCGGGTGACCATCACCAGATAACAGATTTTCATGTGAGTCCTTTTCCCGGGCGCGCCCGGCAAGACGTTACAAGAACGGCGGCCTTGCGGCCGCCGTCGTGATCACACCAGTGCGGCCCAGCGGGCGCGCAGCTCATCCAGCCGCAGGTCGGCGGCCGCGCCGGGCGACACGCGCGCGGCCAGGCTGCCTTCGGGGGTCCGCCCCTGCCCGGCCGTATCCGCCGCCGCAGCGGCGGCCTTGTAGGCCTCGCGGAACGGCACACCGGCCACCGCCGCTTCCACGGCGACATCGGTGGCGTACATGCCCGAATCGATCGCCGCACGCAGCTTGTCGTCGCGCCATTCAAGGTTGGCCAGCAGCGCCGGCAGCAGTTCCAGCGCGGCCAGACCGCGGCCGAAGCCATGGAAGATCGCGCCCTTGCTGCTCTGCAGATCGCGGTGATAGCCCGACGGCAGCGACAGCAGCTGCTCGATCTCGGTGCGGGCCGCGGCCACGCTGGCGTGGGTGGCCCGCATCAGTTCGATCACGTCCGGGTTGCGTTTGTTGGGCATGATCGAACTGCCGGTGGTGTACTGCGCCGGCAGCGCGACAAAGCCGAACTCGCCGCTGGTGAACAGCGACAGGTCCCAGGCGATGCGGCGCAGATCCAGCGTGGCGCCGCCAAGCGCTTCCAGGGCGGCCAGCTCGAACTTCCCGCGCGACAGCTGGGCATAGATCGGCGAGATCTGCATCCGCGCGAAACCGAGTGCCTCGGTGGTGTGCGCGCGGTCCAGCGGCAGGTTCACGCCATAACCGGCGGCCGTGCCGAGCGGATTGGCATCGACCAGGTTGAAGGTGTCGTGCGCGCGGATCGCGTTGTCGATGAAGGCTTCGGCCCAGCCGGCCCACCACATGCCCGCCGAGGACACGACGGCGCGCTGGATGTGGGTATAGCCCGGCACCGGCAGGTCTTTTTCGGCCTCGGCACGATCCAGCGCCACCTTGGCGATCTCGCGGCTCAGCTCGGCCACGCGCAGCAGCTTGTCCTTCAGCCACAAGCGGGTCGCCACCAGGATCTGGTCGTTGCGGCTGCGCCCGGTGTGGATCTTGCGACCGGCATCGCCGAGGCGCTCGGTCAGGCGCGCTTCGATCGCCGAGTGGCAATCCTCGAAGCGCTCATCCAGCACGAACGCACCACTGCGGAAATCCTCGGCCAGCACATCCAGCTCGCGCTGCAGGCCGACGCGTTCGTCGTTGCCGAGAATGCCGATGTTCTCCAGGCCCTGCGCATGCGCCTTGCTGGCCGCCACGTCGTACAGGAAGAACTCACGGTCCAGGATCACATCATCGCCGGCCAGGAAGGTCTGGATCTTGGCGTCTACCGCCACGCCGGGCTTCTGCCACAGAAGGTCTGCCATGTCTTGCTCCGTAGGCGGATTCGCTCCGCCGGGTTGTCAGGGCGCGCGCAGGGGGCCGCGCGGCGCCGTGGGAATTCAGTGCGGGATCGAGGCCAGTTCGTCCAGGCCCAGTGCCAGGTTGAGGTTCTGCATCGCCTGGGTGGCCGCGCCCTTGAGCAGGTTGTCCAAGGTGGCCACCACCACCACGCGCTTGCCGCCCGGGGCCACGTCGAAGCCGCCGATCTGCACGCCGTGCCGGCCCGCAATCTGGCTTACCCAGGGCGCTTCGTCGATCACGTCGATCAACGCTTCGTTGGCGTAGTACTTCTGATAGAGCGCGATCACGTCCTCGCGCTTGACCACCGTGTTGAGCCACAGGTTCACGGTCATGGTGATGCCGCGGAAGTGCGGCGCCACATGCGGCATGAACTCGACCGGCACGCGCAGGTGCGCAGTGACTTCGCGCTCGTGCACATGGTTGGTCAGCGCGTACGGCATGAGGTTGTCACGCAGCAGTTCCGGATTGTTCTTGTCCGAGGGCGTGGTGCCCGCGCCGGAGTAGCCGGACACACCAAAACACTGCGGCGGGCCGGCCAGCTGCTGCAGCAGCGGGCTGATCGCCAGCTGCATCGCGGTGGCGTAGCAGCCCGGATTGCTGATGTGCTTCTGGCCCAGGTAGTCGCCCCGGGTCAGCTCCGGCAGGCCGTAATACCAGCTCGGCTCGAAGCGGTGATCGGCCGACAGATCGACGATCACCGTGTCCGGCCTGGCCGCGTCCAGCGCGGTGACGAACGGCGCGGACAGGCCATTGGGCAGTGCCAGGATCACCGCATCCATGCCCTTGGCGGCGACAGCGTCGGCGTCGAGGTTCTCGAACTGCAGTTCACCGTGCCAGTCGCTGTGGTGATCGCTCACGCGCTGGCCGGCCAGTTCGCGCGAAGACACGAAGCCCAGCTGCAGGTGCGGGTGGGCGGCGATCAGCTTGATCAGCTCGGCGCCGGTGTGCCCGCGGGCGCCGACGATGCCGACGGTGAAGGTCTTGGTGCTCATGCGTGTGCGTCCAGGCGGTGCTGCAGGTGGCGTTTCACCCCCTGCCATTCCGCATCGATGATGGAGAAGATGACGGTGTCGCGCGGGGTGCCATCCGGGTGGCGTTTGTGGTTGCGCAGCACGCCGTCCTGCTTGGCCCCCAACCGCGCGATCGCGGTGCGCGAGGTGAGGTTGAACCAGCTGGTCTCGAACACCACGCTCAGGCATTCCAGCCGCTCGAAGGCATGCGTGAGCAGCATCAGCTTGGTTTCGGTATTGATGCCGGTGCGCTGGGCGGCCTCGCCGTACCAGGTGTAGCCGATGCTCAGGCGCGGCAACTCGGCGTCCAGATCGTAGTAGCGGGTGGTGCCGACCACTTCATCGGCCTCGTTGAGGACCGCGAACGGCAACACCTTGCCCTCCGCCTGCGCCTGCAGCGCGGCCTGGACGTAGGCGGTCATGGTCTTCGCACTGGGCACCTGGGTGTACCAGAGCTTGGACAAGGTGCCATCCCCCAGTGCACCGCGCAGGCCATCGATATGCGCCATCTGCAGCGGCTCCAGCCGGGCGTGTGTGCCGGCCAGTGTGGGGACCTTGGTCCAATCGGCGAGATTCATGAGGTTCAGCCCTCCAGGCTGGGGGTGCGTGCGGCGCAATGCTCGACGTACGCTTTGATGCGGTCGAAGCCATCGGCGCCGAACCAGAACACCTTCCAGTGGCCCTGCTTGTAGCAGCCATCGGATTCGGCGTAGTAGAAGTGATTGATCGGGTTGCCGTTGCGTGAGCGCCAGAACAGCTGCGGGGTTTCGTCCAGCATGACATTCCAGACCGCGCGGCCCAGGCCCTCGCCCTGCGCATCGTCGAGCACCGCGAACTTGTCCAGGTAGACGCCTTCGGGCTCGTCGGTGAGGATCACCGCGGTGCGATAGTTCTCGCTCACATAGGCGCGCAGCAGCTTGGTTTTCTGGAAATAGTCCGGCACCAGGGTGCGGCCGAAGCTGGATTCGATCAGCTGCTTCAGGCGCGGCAGGTCCAGTTCGTCCCAGGCGGTGGCGCGCAGCACTTTCTCGCCCTTGCGCACCAGCGTGCCCGAACCCTTGTGGGTGAACAGCTCCTTGGCCAGGTCCGCCGGGCGCGTGATCGACACCGAGGACTCCAGTGGCAGGCGATCCAGCAGGTCCTTGATCTGTTCGATCTTGACCCGCATGCCGCCATGGATCCACGGCTGCTGCATCAGCTGGTCGTACTCGGTGGACAGGTTGATCGAGTCGATCACCTTGCCCTCTTCGTCAAGCAGGCCGCCGGTGCCGGTCAGGAAGATGATCTTGTACGGCTGCAGTTCCTGCACCAGCTCGTTGGCGGCGAAATCGGCGTTGACGTTGAGGATCTGCCCGCAGCGGGTTTCGCCCAGGCTGGTGATCACCGGGATCGAGCCGGCGCGCAGGCTGGCTTCGATCGGAGCCAGGTTGACCTTCTTGACCTCACCGACCAGGCCGTAGGTGGCCTGGTCCAGATACTCGGCTTCGAACACGCCGCCGGTGATCGAGGTTGCGCGCGCACCGTTCTGCTGCAGGGCTTCGACCAGTTGCAGATTGGAGGCCTGGAACACCCGGCGCACGATCGCCAGCCCTTCGGCCGAGGTCACGCGCAGGCCGTTGACGGTCTGCTTCTCGATGCCGGCCGCCGACAGTTCGGCATCCAGCTGCGGACCGGCGCCATGCAGCACGATCGGGGTCAGGCCGACTTCCTGCAGGAACGACAGTGAGGAGGTCAGCGCCTCCAGGTCATCGCGCAGCACCGCGCCGCCGACTTTGACCACGGCGAAGCGTTTGGCGTCCAGCTGCGAGAAACGCTTGAGGTACTGGCTGATCTCCTTCGCGCTGGCCATGCTCGAGAGCAGGCGCACGATGGTCTGACGGGTCTGGCGGTGGGGCTGGGAAGAAGGCATTTCGATATCGTCGCAGGCGGCCGGGGCCGCGATGGGAGTTCCGTCAGTGGGGGACCACGACGGCGTCATTCGATCAGGCGCCGTGCGCGATGATGCGGTGCACGGATTCGGCGTAACGCTGCAACTGCTCCAGCGTCACGAACTCATCGGCGGTGTGGGCCTGGGCGATGTCGCCCGGGCCATACACCAGCGTGGTGTAGCCGCCGGCCGAGAACAGTGACGCCTCGGTCCAGAAGTCCACCGCGTTGCCGATCGGAATATCCAGCGCATCGGCCACGTCGCGCGCGGCCAGGCGGCGGTTTTCCGCTTCGGCGATGTCGCCGGCCGGGAAACTGGGGCCCCGGAAGGTCTCGGTGAACTGCGCCGCGGCCGGTTCGGCAAAACCGGCGAAGGTCGCCAGCAGCGCATCGATATCCATCGACGGCAGCGGACGGAAGCCGAACCGCACTTCAGCAGCGGGCGCGATCATGTTGGCCTTGATGCCGCCTTCCACGCGCCCGATGTTGAAGCGCAGGCCGGTCAGCCCGCCAAAGCGCGCATGCGACAACGACTCGACATGGTCCAACGCGCGGTTGCCCCAGCGCATCGCCTGATGCAGTGCACTGGCCGCCGCGTCCTGCTTGCCCGAGGCATGCCCGGCGCGGCCGGTGAACTGCATCAGCACCGAGCTGATGCCACGGTGGGCGAGCACCGCTTCGCTCATGGTCGGCTCGGCCACCAGCACCGCTTCATACGGAATGCCACGGGCCAGGAAGGCGGCGATGCAACGCGGATCGTTGGCTTCCTCGTCGCTGGAGAACAGGAACGCGGCATCGCCATCGCTGGCGTTGGCAGCAGCCACCAAGGCCGCCGCAGCGCCCTTGATGTCACACACGCCCAGCCCGATCACGCGGTCCTCGGCGCGCCGCATCACGTGTGGGTCGGCCGTCCAATGCGGCGAGTCCGGCACGGTATCCAGGTGCACGTTGAACAGGTACTTCGGGGTGCCACGCACCGCATACAGGCTGACCGCACCGTCGCCATGGTCGATCACCTCCACGTTGAACCCGGGCAGGTTCGCACGCAGGTAATCGAAGATGCCGCCGGTGGTGATCGCCCGCGGCGGATTGCGCGTGTCGAAGGACACGAGCTGCTGCAGATGATCGAGTGTCTGTTCCAACATGTGTCTGAGTATCCGTAGGGTTCAAAATCGGTAGTGCCGGCCGCTGGCCGGCTCTGCAATGATCCGGCCGTTCCAGGAGCCGGCCAGCGGCCGGCACTCCCCCTCCATCGGCTTTGCGAGGCGCCGGCCAGCGGCCGGCACCCCGGTGAATCGCCTTAGCGGTTGACCTGCGCGTACAAGGTCGAGCTCATACCAAACAGCTTGATGAAGCCTTCAGCCTCTTCCACGCCCCAGTCGGCCGACTGTGCATAGGTGGCGCCCTTGGCATTGAGCAGGTGCGGCGACTTCACGGCCACGGCATCGACACGGCCACCGCGGGTTTCCAGCACCACTTCACCGTTGACCTTGGCCTGCGAGGACTTCAGGAAGGCTTCGATGTCGGTCTTGAGCGGGTCGTGGTAGAAGCCTTCGTACACCAGCTCCACCCACTTGCGCGCCACGTCCGGCTTGAAGCGGTTCTGCTGCTTGGTCAGCACGGCGTCTTCCAGCGCGCGGTGCGCGGCCAGCAGCGAGACCAGGCCCGGCGCTTCGAACACGATGCGGCCCTTCAGGCCGATCACGGTGTCACCGGTGTAGACGCCACGGCCCACGCCGTACGGGGCGAACAGCTTGTTGAGCTTGGCCAGGATCTGCTCACCCGGCAGCGCCTTGCCGTCCAGTTCGACGGCTTCGCCCTCGACGAACTTCAAGGTGACCGTCAGTGCCTGTTCCGGCCATTCGCTGCGCGGTGCGCACCAGCCGCGGGCACCTTCGCCCGGGGCTTCCCAACGGTCGATCTCGCCGCCGGACATGGTCAGGCCCAGCAGGTTCTCGTTGATGGTGTAGGCCTGCTGCTTGGCGCGCACGCCGAAGCCGCGCTCTTCCAGGTACTTCTGCTCGTAAGCGCGGGTCTGGGTGTGTTCCTTCTGGATTTCGCGGATCGGCGCGACGATCTGGTAGTCGCCCAGCGCCTTCACGGCCAGGTCGAAGCGGACCTGGTCATTGCCCATGCCGGTGCAACCGTGGGCGATGATGTTGGTACCCAGCTCGGCGGCGCGCTTGAGCGCGGCATCCACGATCAGGTAACGGTCGGACACCAGCAGCGGGTACTGGCCCTGGTAGCCCTCACCGGCCCACACGAACGGCTTGACGAAGCCGCTCCAGATCGCCGGGCCACCATCGACGGTGACGTGGCTGGTGACGCCCAGTTCGGCCGCACGCTTCTCGATGAAATCGCGCTCCTCGTCATCCACGCCGCCGGTGTCGGCGAACACGGTATGCACGTTGTAGCCGCGCTCCTGCAGGTAGGGCACGCAGAAGCTGGTGTCGAGTCCACCGGAGAAGGCCAGGACGATGTCTTTGTTGCTCATGGGGGTCAAGTCCAATAGGGAAAAAAGTTGGGTAGAGCCGACCGTTGGTCGGCTGCAATGTTCAATACCCGTTGATGGCGTTACCGGCCGATCAACGCCGACATGATCGCCTTCTGCACATGCAGGCGGTTTTCAGCTTCGTCGATCGCGATGCACTGCGCCGAGTCCATGACGCCGTCGGTGGCCTTCACGTTGCGGCGCAGCGGCAGGCAGTGGCTGAAGACGCCGTTGTTGGTCAGCGCCATCTTGGCTTCGTCCACGATGAAGTGCTTGTACTGGTCGCGGATCGGCTTTTCCGGTTCCCAGTTGCCGAAGAACGGCAGCGCCCCCCAGCTCTTGGCGTACACCACGTCCGCGCCGGCGTAGGCGCTGGCGATGTCATGGCTGACCTGCAGCGAACCGCCGCTCTCGGCCACGTTCTGCTCGGCCCAGCCCATGTAGCGCTCATCCAGGATGTAATCCGGGGTCGGGCACAGCAGGGTCACGTCCATGCCCATGCGGGTGGCGATGGTCAGCGCCGAGTTGGCTACCGCGGTGTTCAGCGGCTTGGGGTGATAGGTCCAGGTCAGCACGTACTTCTTGCCGCGCAGGTCCTGGGTACCGAAGTGTTCCTGCAGCGCCATCACGTGGGCCAGTTCCTGGCACGGGTGGGTGATGGTTTCCATGTTGATCACCGGCACCGGCGAGTACTTGGCGAAGCTCTTGAGCACTTCGTCTTCGCGGTCCTTGGTCCAGTCGATGAACTTCGGGAAGGCACGCACGCCGATCAGGTCGACATAGCGGCCGAGCACTTTGGCCACTTCGGCGATGTGCTCCTCGGTGTCCCCGTCCATCACCGAGCCCAGGTTGAACTCGATCGGCCAGGCGTCCTTGCCCGGCTGCAGCACGATCGCGTGCCCGCCCAGCTGGAACGCACCCAGCTCGAAGCTGGTGCGGGTACGCATGGAGGGGTTGAAGAACACCAGGGCAATCGACTTGCCCTTGAGCTCGTCACCCAGTTTGTTGCGCTTGAACAACGCGGCCTGGGTCAACAGGGCATCCAGGTCGGTGCGGCTCCAATCCTGGGTGTTCAGGAAGTGCTTCAGGGACATCGATCGATCCTTTGCGGCTGGTTTTCCACCGTCACCGGCGGAGGTTGGGGGCGCCGGGGCGCGTTCAGGGCTCAACAAAACGTATACAGATGAAACTTTTCAGATCGTAGAAACGAAAAAACCCAGCGCGGGGGCTGGGTTTTCCAAACAGGCAGCACGAAGCTCCGGTTACCCAGCGAAAATGTGGGGTTCCGGTCGGCGGGCACGCGACGTCATGCCCGTAGCCATACGGGCGGCGCTGGTGTCGTGCTGGAAGTCGGTGAGTTTCATGGCCGCCCATCTTTGCATGCACCCGGAGTGCGTGCAAGGCCTGAATGACAATTCAGGTTGAAGGCATCCACGCCCGGGGCGATGCCGGGGGTCACGGGTTGGCGCCACCGGCCTGATCGTTGCCCACCCAGGGGGTGATCGAGACCCGGATCTTGAGGCGGTTGCCCGGGTCTTCCGGCAGGCGGGAACGGTACTTGGTGCCCTTGTAGACGTAGTCCACGTCGTAGGCGATCGGGCGGCGGAACTCACGGCCGACCGGGATGATCTTGCAGTCCCGGGTCAACAACGGCCCGGTGTTGGCCGGCGTGGCCTCGACCACCACCGTCTCGGCGTAGCCGCTTTCGTCGGTGCTGCCGTCTTCCCGGCGGAAGATCGAGCGTACCGAATCCATGAAGCGGCCGAAGCGGCCTTTGTCTTCCTGCGGCTCCTCGCCGGTGACATTGACCGGCGCGAGCGTGCGGGTGGAGACCGGCTCGCAGTGCTCTTCGGTGCGGGTGGCGCGCAGGGTCTGGAAGACCGGCTCGACGTTGAGCACCTGGGCGTAGTCGAACTTGACGTTCTCCACGATCACCACCCGGTTGCGCACCTCACCCTCCTGGGCGCACGCCCCGAAGGCGGCACTTCCGAGCAGGCAGACCAGCGTCAACAACGAAGCGGATTTCATTGGCAACAGGGAAAAGGACAAGAGGGATAGTTTAGGCAGTGGCAAGCACAAGGGGCTGAACATTACCCTTCCGTGACGTTTCTGCCCATAGGCCGACCCCACCCGCGGGGCCGGAAGCCCGCCACGACGGGCCGGAACGCCTGAAGCCTTCAGCCACACCGCCAGCGGCCGAGGCCGCCGGCCTGCCGTGCCCCACATCCCCCCAAAGCCCCCGACACGTTCTAAAATCGACCGCTTACCCCCGCTCCCGACCCCCATGACCCTGCGCCTGCACAACAACCTGACACGCCAGCTCGAACCGTTCACCCCGCTCGATCCGACCTGTCCGACCCTGTATGTGTGTGGCCCCACGGTCTACAACTACGTCCACATCGGCAATGCCCGTGGGCCGGTGGTGTTCGGCGTACTGGCCGACCTGCTGCGCCGCCGCTTCGGCGGCCTGCGCTATGCGCGCAACATCACCGACGTGGATGACAAGATCAACACGGCCGCGCGCGAGCAGAACGTGCCGATCAGCACCATTACCGACCGTTTCGCCGCCGCCTACCGCGAGGACATGGCCGCACTGGGCGTGGTGCCGCCGGATATCGAGCCGGAAGCCACCGCGCATATCCCCCAGATCGTGACCATGATCGAGCAGCTGATCGCCAACGGGCATGCCTATGCGGCCGAAGGCCACGTGCTGTTCTCGGTGAGCTCCTACACCGACTACGGCAAGCTCTCGCGCCGCGACCCGGACGAGATGCTGGCCGGTGCCCGCGTGGATGTCGCCCCGTACAAGCGCGACCCGGGCGATTTCGTGCTGTGGAAGCCCTCCAGCGACGACCTGCCGGGCTGGGCATCGCCGTGGGGCCGTGGCCGCCCGGGCTGGCATATCGAGTGCTCGGCGATGGCCGCCGCGCACCTGGGGCCGACCATCGATATCCATGCCGGCGGCGTGGACCTGCAGTTCCCGCACCACGAGAACGAGATCGCCCAGAGCGAGTGCGCGCACGGCGGGCAGACCTTCGCCCGGTTCTGGCTGCACAACGGCATGCTCAACTTCGGCGGCGCCAAGATGAGCAAGTCGATCGGCAACATCGAGCGCGTGCACGATCTGGTCCGCCAGCATGCCCCCGAGGCGCTGCGCTATGCGCTGCTGTCGGCCCACTACCGGCAGCCGCTGGACTGGTCCGATGCGCTGATCGAGCAGTCGGTGCGCACCCTGGACCGCCTGTACGGCACGCTGCGCGATCTGGTCGAGGTGGACGCCGCTGCGGTGATTCCGACCGAGATCGAGGCCGCACTGGATGACGACCTCAATACGCCGCAGGCGCTGGCCGAGCTGGCCCGTATCGCCGGTGAGGCACGCAAGGCTGCCGACGCCGACAAGGCGCACTGGAAGTCCGCGCTGCTCGGTGCCGGCCTGGCGCTGGGCCTGCTGCAGCAGGATCCCGCGGCCTGGTTTGGCACCGCAGGCGGCAACGACGACGATGCGGCCATCCAGGCCCTGATCGATGAACGCGCCGCGGCCAAGCAGGCCCGCGACTTCGCCCGCGCCGATGCGATCCGCGACCAGTTGGCCGCCGAGGGCATCGTGCTGGAAGACACCGCCCAGGGCGTGCGCTGGTCGCGCAAGCGCTGAAAGACCGCCCGGCTGACCGTCGGGCGCTACCGGACACCGCCCGATCCACTGGGCACTGCCATGACATCGCCCCGGCCACGGACGGCCGGGCTGCCTCCCCCCGCAACTGCACGGTCACCCACGGACGGCGAACACCGACCCGGAGCCCCCATGACCCCCACCTCCCCGTTCCCGCTCGAACCCACCGCTGCTGAAGCCCAGGCCGCCATCGCCGAGGAATTCGCCTTCTTCGGCGACTGGTCCGAGCGTTACCAGTACCTGATCGACCTCGGCCGCAAACTGCCCACCTTCCCGGAAGCGTGGAAGACCGAGGAGCATCGTCTGCTTGGCTGCCAGTCCATGGTCTGGATCGTGCCGGAGGGCAATGCCGAGGCGCTGCGCTTCCACGCCATCAGTGATTCGGCGATCGTCTCCGGGCTGATCTACCTGGCCCTGCGCGTCTATTCGGGCCGTTCGGCGGCCGAGATTCTGGCCACCGAGCCGAGCTACATCCAGGACATCGGGCTGTCGCGCCACCTGTCCCCGACCCGCAGCAACGGCGTGGCGGCAATGCTGGCCTTCATCCGCGACACTGCCCAAGCGCAGTCGTGACGCTCTCCGCCGATCCGCAGGAGCCGGACAGCGCCCTGCAGCTGCTGGCCCGCCCGGGCTTTTCGCTGGTGCTGGCCTACCGCATCTTCGCGATGCTCTCCTACCAGATCGTCGCGGTGACGGTCGGCTGGCATATCTACGAAGTCACCCGCAATCCGTTCTCGCTGGGCCTGGTCGGCTTGGCCGAAGTGCTCCCGTTCTTCTGCGTGGCGCCGTTTGCCGGCTATCTGGTCGACCACCTTCCCCGCCGCCGGCTGGGCATGGTCGCCTGCAGCGGGCTGGTGATGACCGCACTGGTGCTGACCGCGGTCGCCCAGGGCTGGCTGCCGTTCCACGGGGTGTGGCCGATCTATGCGGCGATCGCACTGACCGGCATGGTCCGCGCGTTCCTCTCGCCGATCTACAACGCACTGTTCGCCCGCGTGCTGGAGCGCACGCAGTACGCGCGTGGCGCGGGACTGGGCGCGGTGGTGTTCCAGACCGGCATGGTGGTCGGCCCGGCACTGGGCGGCGCCCTGGTGGCGTGGGGCGGCAAGGGCGTCGCCTATGGCGTGGCGGTCGGCGTGTCGCTGATCGCGCTGGGCTGCCTGGCGGCGCTGCGCGTCTCCGAGCCGGTGCATACGGGCCCGGCGGCGCCGATCTTCAAGAGCATCGCCGAGGGCGGCCGTTTCGTGCTCGGCAACAGGATCATGGTCGGGGCGATGGCGCTGGACATGTTCTCGGTGCTGCTCGGCGGCGTGGTGGCGATGCTGCCGGCGTTCCTGCACGAAATCCTGCACCACGGGCCGGAGGGGCTGGGCGTGCTGCGGGCGGCGCCGGCGCTGGGCTCGGTGTGCGTGGGGCTGTGGCTGGCGCGTCGGCCGTTGCAGCGCAATGCGGGGCGTGTGCTGTTGTTCGCGGTGGCCGGCTTTGGTCTGTGCGTGATCGGGTTCGGCCTGTCATCGAATTTCTGGCTGTCGGCGGCGATTCTGTTGTTCTACGGTGCGTTCGACGGTGTGTCGGTAGTGGTGCGTTCGACGATTCTGCAGTTGGCGACGCCGGAGGAGATGCGTGGGCGGGTGTCGTCGATCAATGGCATTTTCATCAGTTCGTCCAATGAGTTGGGCGCGTTCTATGCGGGCACGATGGCGAAGCTGTTGGGGCTGGTCCCGGCGGTGGTGCTGGGGGGCTTTGCGGTGTTGAGCGTGGCGGGCATTACGGCCTGGAAGAATCCGACGCTGCGGCGGTTGAATCTGCGCGATCTGCATTGAGGATTTGGCCGGCCGGCCGCTTGGGGCTCCCCAGCTGGACACCGGGCCGGTTGGCTCGCGCTGCGCGGCTGGGGCTGCCGGGGCCGCGGGTTCGGCGCCTGCTTGTTCCTGCGGTTGGGCGGCCGGGCAGCGCAGTGCGGGACCCGGACCGGGCTGCCCGACCCACTCGAGCACCAGACAGCAAGGCGCCAACGCCCTTCGCGACCAACGCGAACCCACCCGAACCAAAAACAGCCAGCCAAAAAAAACCCGGCCGAAGCCGGGTTTTTTCGTAGAACAGCATGACCAACAGCGCGATCAGTCGCCCTGCTGCTTCTGCAGATGCTCCCAACGCTCCTGCGCATCGATCGTGCGCTCAGCAGTCAGGCGGGCTTCCAGACGATCCAGGCCAATCTCTTCGCCCGTATCCACACAGAAACCGTAATCGCCATCTTCCAGACGCTTCAGCGTGCTGTTGATCTTGCCGATCAGCTTGCGATAACGATCGCGGGTACGCAGTTCCAGCGAGTTCTCGGTCTCGCGGGTGGCGCGCTCGGCCTCATCGCCGATATCACGCACTTCTTCCTGCAGGTTCGCGATGGTCTGCTTGGATTCCTCCACCAGATCATTGCGCCAGTGCTGCAGGCGCTGGCGGAAATACTCCAGCTGCAGCGGGCTCATGTATTCCTCTTCCGCGCTCGGCTTGTAACCGTCGGGCAGGATCGGACGACCGGTGGCTTCGTCAGTCTTGTATTCCACCACCTTCACCTTGGTGCGAGGGGCCGGGGCGGCCGAACGCGCTGCCACGGCAACGGCGACCTTGCCGACCGGACGGGACACGGGCTTGGGGGCGGACTCGGACTTGGCGGGGGTTTTTGCAGGCGATTTCGAAACGGGCACGGGATTCTTGTTTTGCGGGGCCTTGGAGGCGGCGACAGGGGCGACCGGCGCCGGCGTGGACGCCGGAGAAGGTGCCGCCTTGGCCGGGCTCTTGGCCGGGACAGACTTGGCCGGCGCCGGCGATGCCGGCTTCGGTGCGGACTTCACTACGGGTGCTGCAACCGGCTTGGTGGCCGGCTTGGATGCCACGGGCTTGCTGGCGGTCTTGCTGGCCTTTACCGGCGTGGCCGGTGCCTGCTTGACTGCGGTCTTCTTCGCCGGTGCCGGCTTGGACGCCGGTTTGGCGACAGCAGGCGTCACGGTCTTCTTGGCTGCCGTCTTGCTGGCAGCGGCTTTCTTGACGGGCGCCTTGCTCACCGGCTTGCCTGCCGCGCGCTTGGCGGGCTTGGCAACCGGCTTGGCGACCGTCGACTTCTTGGCAACGACCTTCTTGGCGACGGTCTTCTTGGCCACCACCGTCTTGGCAGCAGGCTTCTTGGCGACAGCCTTCTTGACGGTCTTGGCCGGCGACGTGCTGGTCGCCTTTTTAACGGGTGCCGTCCTGGCCGCCGGTTGTTTGGATGCAGGCTTGCCAGCCGGCTTGGCGGCCGGCTTCTTGGCAACGGACTTGGCCGCCAACTTCTTTACAACAGGCTTGGCGGTTTTCTTGGCGGCCTTGACGGCCTTCTTTGCAGTTTTTTTAGCAGCCACGAAACGCTCTTCCTTGGATTCCCCGGGGCCCGGGAAAGCGGGCCTTTATAGCCTACCCGACCAGCAGCAGCAACCACACCGCCTACTCCGTTCAGCCCCGGAGTCGCAAGGCGTGCGACCGGCCCGCCTGGCAGGCGGGCCAACGTGCGCAGTTCGGTACCTGACCCGGCAACACCGCCGGGGCGGCCCGTCGCGCGCGTGGGTGCGGACGGGTCCAACGCCCCATCCTGCGACAAATGCGCCCTTCATGCCAACTGGAATAAGATTGGGGGGTGATCTCACGCCTGCTCATCGCCCTGCTGCGCTTCTACAAGCGCTTCATCAGCCCGCTGCTGGGGCCGCGTTGCCGCTTCATGCCCAGCTGTTCTGAATACGCCATGCAAGCCATCGCCACCCATGGCCCCGCGCGCGGCAGCTGGCTGGCCGCGCGCCGGCTGGGCCGCTGCCATCCCTTCCATCCCGGTGGCATCGACGAGGTGCCCCCGCGCGCCGCGCACGACGCCACCTGCCGCTGCACAGGAAAACACTGAATGTCCTCCACGCTCATCGTCAACGCCCGCCTGGTCAACGAAGGCACCGTCACCCAGGGTGACCTGCGCATCGAAGATGGCCGCATCGCGCAGATCGGCCCCGGCCTGGACGCCCGTCCCGGCGAAACCGTGGTCGACGCCGCCGGCCGCTGGCTGCTGCCGGGCATGATCGACGACCAGGTCCATTTCCGTGAGCCCGGCCTGACCCACAAGGGCGACATCGCGACCGAATCGGCCGCGGCCGTCGCCGGGGGCCTGACCAGCTTCATGGACATGCCCAACACCAACCCGCCCACGCTCAACGCCGAGATCCTGCAGGCCAAGTACGATGCCGCCGCCGGCCGCGCGCGCGCCAACTACGGCTTCTACATGGGCGCCAGCAACGACAACCTGGCCCACATCCAGTCGCTGGATCCCAAGACCGCGCCGGGCATCAAGGTGTTCATGGGCGCGTCCACCGGCAACATGCTGGTGGACAACCCGGAAACGCTCGATGCGATCTTCCGCGACGCGCCCACACCGATCATCACGCACTGCGAAGACACGCCGATGATCGATGCCAAGGCCAAGGAGTACGCCGAGAAATATGGCGATGCACTGAGTGCCGAGCAGCACCCGGACATCCGCTCGCGCGAGGCCTGTTTGAAGTCCTCCGAGCTGGCCGTGTCGCTGGCCAAAAAGCATGGCACCCGCCTGCACGTGCTGCATATCTCCACCGCCGATGAGCTGGCCCTGTTCGAACGCGGCCCGCTGATCCGCGCCGATGGCAGCCGCAAGCAGATCACCGCCGAAACCTGCATCCACTTCCTGCGTTTCGACCGCAGCGATTACGCGCGGCTGGGCAACCTGATCAAGTGCAACCCGGCGATCAAGGAAGCCAGCGACCGCGAAGCGCTGACCCGCGCCGTGGCCGATGACGTGATCGACGTGCTCGCCACCGATCATGCGCCGCACACCTGGGAAGAAAAGCAGAAGCCCTATGCACAGGCGCCGTCCGGCCTGCCGCTGGTGCAGTACGCACTGGTCGCCGCGCTGGAACTGGTGCACGAAGGCAAGCTGGAGATCACCCAGGTCGTGCAGAAGTTCGCGCACGCACCGGCGCAGCTGTTCGACGTGAGCCAGCGCGGCTACCTGCGCGAAGGCTACTTCGCCGATCTGGTGCTGGTCGAAGATGTGCCCTTCACCGTCAAGCGCGAAGACGTGCTGTCCAAGTGCGGCTGGTCGCCGTTTGAGGGCACCACCTTCCGTTCGCGCATCGCCTCGACCTGGGTCAACGGGCAGCTGGCGTGGGATGGCGAGAAGCTGGTGGGTTCGCCGAACGGCCAGCGCATGAGCTTCGACCGCTGATGCGGGCACGGGTGTTGAGCGCGGCCCTGGCGGCCGCAGGCGTCGTAGCGATGGGCAGTCTGCTGCCCTCGCCCGCCGTGGCCCAGGCCGATGCGCGTGTGGTGTTTCCGGCCAGCGCCTCGCAGGGCGCGATGGTGATCGGCAAGGTGCCGGCCGGCAGCGTCGTGCAATACGGCGGCCGCACCCTGCGCGTGAGCGGGTACGGCAGCGTGGTGTTCGGCATCGGCCGCGATGAGAAAGGTCCGCTGCAGGTGCAGGTGACGCGCCCGGACGGCGGCAGCGAAACGGCCAGCATCGCGGTCACCCCGCGTGACTGGCCGACCGAGCGCGTCAACGGCGTGCCCCCCAAGACGGTCAATCCGCCGCCGGCGATTGCCGAGCGGATCAAGCGTGAGCAGGCGCAGGTCACCGCCGCGCGTGCCCGCGATGACAATCGCGCCGACTTCGCACAGGCCTTCATCTGGCCGGTGCAGGGCCGCATCAGCGGCCGCTTCGGCAATGCGCGCGTCTATAACGGCCAACCCGGTTCGGGCCACTCCGGCATGGACATCGCGGTGCCGACCGGCACCCCGGTGAAGGCACCGGCCGCAGGCGTGGTCACCTTTGCTGGCCCGGACCTGTACCTGACCGGCGGCACGCTGCTGCTGGATCACGGCTTCGGGATCAGTTCGAATTTCCTGCACCTGTCGCGCATCGACGTGAACGTCGGCGACCGCGTCGAGCAGGGTCAGGTGATCGCCGCCGTCGGTGCGACCGGTCGCGCGACCGGCCCGCATCTGCATTGGGGCATGAACTGGTTCGATACCCGCATCGACCCGCTGCTGGTGCTGGAACGCGGGAAATAACGAAGTGCCGGCTGCTGGCCGGCACGCACGCTCAGCCGTGCGCCGCCCACCAGGTCAGCCACAGCGTCCGCATCGGCGTGGCCTGGTACTGGCGGTCCTGCGCCCAGGTCTGCTGGCGGGCACGGGCCAACGCGGCATACAGCCGGCGGGGCCGCGGGCCGGCAACCCGCGCCGGCCACTTCGCGAGCAGCTGCTGCGCCCACTTGCGCGGTGCCGCGGTGTCATCCTCGGCCAGCAGCGAACGCGGGATGGCGGCGACGCCACTCTCGTGCAGCCGCTGGGCCAGCGTCTGCACCAGCACCGGGGTGGCGACATCGCCACGTGCGGGAGTATCGAACATCACCGCTTCAACCGCGGCCACCGCGGCCGCGTAGGCCTGCAGCGAGCGCAGCGCCTGCGCCGGATCGACCGGCACCGCACGCGCGTCGATCAGATCCGGCAGCGTCTCGGCCATCTGCGCCCACGGCGCGCGCACCGGCTCGAGCACGCGGCCCAGCGGATGGCGCGAGCGCTGTGCGGACCAGCTGCGCAGCTCTTCGCCCCACCACGCCAGTTTGGCGTCGGACGGCATCGGGTCGCCGGCGGTATTGAGGATGTCGTCGAACTCCTGCAGCAGCGAGAACCACGCCACCACCAGGGTGCGCTGGTTCTCGGGCACGAAGCGTTCGGCCACCTGCCACTCGGGCCAGCGGGTCCGCCACTTGTCCAGGAAACTGTCCAGGGCGCTTGGAGTACTCACGGTGTATTCCTTGAAAGGCTAGAGCGTGCGCGGAAGCGGCCACGCCTTGGCATGTTGCAGGTGTTCGGGAAGTGCGATCAGCGTATCGGCGCCCCAGGCCACGGGATCGTCGGCGTCGAGCCGGTAACCCCACAGCGCGGCGACCGAGGCCATGCCGGCGGCGTTGGCGGCGACGATGTCGCGCTCGTCATCGCCCACGTAGATGCAGGTGCCCGGGGCGATGCCCATGCGCTCGGCGGCGGCCAACAACGGCAGTGGATGCGGCTTGCGCTGGGCCAGGGTGTCGCCGCCGATCAGCACCTTGCAGCGCTGTTGCCAGCCCAGCTGCGGCACGATCAGCCGGGCCAGATACTCGGGCTTGTTGGTCACGATGCCCCACGCGCAGCCGGCCGCATCGAGCGCGTCGAGCATGCCGGCGATGCCGTCGAACAGCACGGCATGCTGGCCGATCAGGCCTTCGTAGCGCGCCAGGAACTCCGGCACCAGCGCATCACGCTCGGCCTGCCCCAGCGCGGGAAAGGCCACCGATACCATCGCGCGCGAGCCCTTGGAGACCACCGGGCGCAACGCCCCCAGGGTGATCGGCGCGCGCCCGCGAGCGGCCAGCATCGCGTTGGCGGTGGCCAGCATGTCCGGTGCGCTGTCCAGCAGGGTGCCGTCCAGATCGAACAGCACCGCCGGCGGGAAACCGAACTCAGACACGTGCCGCGTCGTCCGGCTTGACCGCGTGAGCCAGGTAATTGATGTCGGTGCGCATGCTCAGGCGGGCACGGTTGCGCCACGGCTCATAGGCCATGCCGCTGACGTCGCGCAGGTTGAAATCGGCCTCGCGCAGCCACTTGCCCAGCTCGGCCGGCTTGATGAAATCCTGGTAGTGATGCGTGCCCTTGGGCAGCAGCCGTGCCACGTACTCGGCACCGACGATCGCAACGGCGAACGCGGCCGGGGTGCGGTTCACGGTGGACAGGAACAGCTGCCCGCCCGGCTTGAGCAGACGGTGGCAGGCGGCGATGATCGCGCCCGGGTCCGGCACGTGCTCGAGCATTTCCATGCAGGTGACCACATCGAAGCTGCCCGGCTGTTCGGCGGCCAGGTCTTCAGCGGCCTGCACGCGGTAGTCGACCGTGACGCCCGACTCCAGCCCGTGCAGGCGGGCGACCTTGACCAGTTCCGGGGCCAGATCGATCGCGGTGACGTCCGCGCCTTCCTTGGCCAGCGCTTCGCTGAGCAGGCCGCCGCCGCAGCCGATATCGAGCACGCGGGCGCCGCGCAGGGTGACGCGCTGGGTGACGTACTGCAGGCGCACCGGGTTCAACGCGTGCAGCGGCTTCTGCGGGCCATCGACGTCCCACCAGCGGTTGGCGAGCGCGGCGAACTTGTCCAGTTCGGCCTGATCGAAATTGGTGGAAGCATGGGGGGTGTTCATGGGGATCCTTGATGCATCAAGCACGGATGTGTCGGATACGCTCGCGCCACTGGCGGGCGTTGGCGACGATCGCGGCGGTGTCCATGCCGACCAGTTCGCGCTGGACCAGCTTGGGCTGGCCGGCGATCCAGACATCGCTGACCTGGTGGCGGCCGGCGGCGTAGACGAGCTGCGAAAGCACATGGTGCAGCGGTTGGGTTTCCAGCGCGGAGAGATCCACGCAGACCAGGTCGGCCTGCTTGCCGACCTCGATCGAGCCGATGCGGTCGCCGAAGCCCAGCGCGCGTGCGCCGCCCAGGGTGGCCGCACGCAGCGTGGTGGCCGCGTCCAGCGCGGTGGCGTCATTGGCCACGGCCTTGGCCAGGATCGCCGCGGTGCGGTTCTCGCTGAACATGTCCAGGTCATTGTTGCTGGCGCAGCCGTCGGTGCCGATCGCCAGGTTCACACCGGCGCGCTGCAGCGCGCAGGCCGGGCAGAACCCGGAGGCCAGCTTGAGGTTGGATTCCGGGCAGTGCACCACGCTGACGCCGCGCTCGGCGCACAGGTGGATTTCGGCCTCGGTCAGCTGGGTCATGTGCACCGCGATCAGGCGGTCGTTGACCAGGCCGAGCCGATCCAGACGCGCCAGCGGACGCTGGCCATGCAGCTTGATCGAGTCGCTGATTTCCTGCGCGGTTTCATGCGTGTGCAGATGCACCTGCATGTCCAGCTGGTCGGACAGCATGCGCACGCGTTCGAAGTTCGCGTCGTTGACGGTGTACGGCGCGTGCGGGGCGAACGAGGTGCCGATCAGCGGATCGTTGCGCCACTGGTCGTGCAGCTCGCCGGCCTTGGCGAAGTACTCGTCGTCGGTCTTGGCCCAGGCGGTCGGGAAATCGATGATCACCGCACCGACCAGCGCACGGAACCCGTGCTGCTTGTAGACGGCGGCCTGGACGTCGGAGAAGAAGTAGTTTTCGTTGGCGCAGGTGGTACCGCCGCGCAGCATCTCGGCGATCGCCAGGGTGGTGCCGTCAGCCACGAACTCCGGGCCGATCACCGCCGCTTCCACCGGCCAGATGTGCTGCTGCAGCCAGACCATCAGCGGCAGGTCGTCGGCGACGCCCCGCAGCAGGGTCATGGGATTGTGGGTATGCGCATTGACCAGACCCGGCATCAGCGCCGCCTCCGGGCGCGAGACGGTCTGCTTGGGCGCAAAGCGCTCGCGCGCTTCGGCACGCGGCAGGATCGCGATGATCTCGCCGCCACGCACGGCCACGGCATGGTCTTCCAGCACCACCGCATGCGGCTCGATCGGGACCACGTAACCGGCTTCGATCAACAGGTCACAGGCTTCGGGAATGCGGGCGGTGTCTGTCATGCGGGCTCACTTGTCTGGGCGGACGACCCGAGGGTGTGGGCGACCGGGACGCTTGGAGGTAGAGCCGACCGTTGGTCGGCCCCACCGGGTGCGGTGTCGGCCGGTGCTGCAGCCGACCAACGGTCGGCTCTACCGGGTGCGGTGGTCGGCCGGTGCTGCAGCCGACCAACGGTCGGCTCTACCGGGTGCGGTGTCGGCCGGTGCCGCAGCCGACCAACGGTCGGCTCTACCGGGTGCGGTGTCGGCCGGTACCGCAGCCGACCAACGGTCGGCTCTACCGTAATCCGGCTTTGCCGGATTACTTGCCTGCGCGTGCGGAGTATTCGCCCGAGCGGGTGTCGACCTTGATGATTTCATCCTGGTTGACGAACAGCGGCACGCGGACCACGGCGCCGGTTTCCAGGGTGGCCGGCTTGCCGCCGCCGCCCGAGGTGTCGCCACGGACGCCCGGATCGGTTTCGGTGATCTTCAGTTCCACGAAGTTCGGCGGCTGGACGAAGATCGGCTCGCCGTTCCACAGGGTGACGATGCAGGACTCTTCGCCCTTCAGCCACTTCTCGGCGCCGCCCATGCCGGCCTTGGTGGCCTGGACCTGCTCGAAGGATTCGGGGTCCATGAAGTGCCAGAACTCTCCGTCGCTGTACATGAAGTCCATGTTGGTATCCACAACGTCGGCCTTCTCCACGTCATCGGTGGCCTTCATGGTCATTTCGACCACGCGGCCCGACTTGATGAAGCGGTACTTCATGCGGGTGAAGGCCTGGCCCTTGCCCGGCTTGACGTATTCGGTCTCGGTGATGACCGCTGGTTCATTGTTGACCAGGATCTTCATCCCGTTCTTGACGTCGTTCATGCCAACAGTGGCCATGCTGAAACTCCTGAATGGGCAAACGCCGCGCAGGCGCGGCGAGCCGGATAGAATGGGAAATCCCACCGACACCGGTGGGGTGACTCGATATTTCTGACCCACATGATAACCGCAGGCCCCCATTCCATGCAGCTTTCCGCCACGCCCCTGGCCGCCCCCGTCCGCTGGCAGCAACGGTGGCGCGAGGCGATCCGCGACCCGCGCGAGCTGCTGCGCCAGTTGGGGCTGGATCCGGCGGAACTGGGCGTTTCGGACGAGGCGGCCGGCCAGTTCGCGGTGCGTGTGCCGCAAGGCTTTGCAGCCCGGATGCGTCATGGCGACCGGCATGACCCCCTGCTTCGCCAGGTCCTGCCGATCACCGACGAGCTGAAGGTCGTGCCCGGCTTCAGCCTGGATGCGGTGGGCGACGGGGCGGCCAAGAAGGCCACCGGGGTCATCCAGAAGTACCGCGGCCGCGCCCTGCTGGTCACCACCGGCAGCTGCGCGATCAACTGCCGGTACTGTTTCCGCCGCCATTTCGACTACGGCACCGAGAACGCGGCCCGCGAGGGCTGGCGCGATGCCGTGGATGCGATCGCGCAGGACCCGGACATCGACGAGGTGATCCTGTCCGGCGGCGACCCGCTCTCGCTGGCCACCCACAAGCTGGTGGAGCTGACCCAGGCCCTGACGCAGATTCCGCACCTGCGCCGCCTGCGCATCCACAGCCGCCTGCCGGTGGTGCTGCCCGAGCGCGTGGACGACGCGCTGGTGCAGTGGATCGGCTCGCTGCCGTGGCCGGTGGCGTTCGTGATCCATGCCAACCACGCCAATGAGTTCGACGCATCGGTGGACGCCGCGATGGCGCGCCTGCGTGAGGCCGGTGCCACCCTGCTCAACCAGGCGGTGCTGCTGCGCGGGGTCAACGATTCGATCGAGGCGCTGCAGGCGCTGAGCGAGCGCAGTTTCGCGGCGGGCGTGCTGCCCTATTACCTGTATCAGGTGGACCGGGTCGAAGGCGTGGCCCATTTCGAAGTGGCCGACGACACCGCCAAGGACCTGCATGCGCAGCTGACCGCGCGCCTGTCCGGCTACCTGGTCCCCAAGCTGGTCCGCGAGATCTCCGGCGACAGCAGCAAGCGCCCGGTCTGATCAGCTGCCGGCCTCGAGCAGCTGCACCACGTCCGTGGGACTGACCGGGTGGCTCAACCAGTAGCCCTGGGCCAGGTCGCAGCCGCGCTGGGCCAGCAGATCGAACTGCACTTCCTGCTCGATGCCTTCGGCCACCACGGTGATCCCCAGTGCATGGGCCATGGCGATGATCGCCGTGGTCAACGCCAGATCGTCCGGGTCACGCTGCATGTCGGCCACGAAGCTCTTGTCGATCTTGACCCCGTCCACCGGCACCTGGCGCAGGTGGCTCAGGCCGGAGAAGCCGGTGCCGAAGTCGTCCAGCCAGACTTTGACGCCCGTCCGGTGCAGCTTGTCCAGCAGCGCGGCAGCCAGCATTTCATCGCCGATCACGGCGGTTTCGGTCAGCTCCAGGTGCAGGCGCGAGGCCGGCAGGCCGGTGTCGCGCAGGCAGTCGGCGACCAGCGTCGGCAGCTCGCCACCGCGCAGCTGGCGCGGTGACACGTTGACCGAGACGAACAGGCCTTCGCCATCGGCACCCGGCGGCCACTGCACCGCCTCGGTACAGGCCGCGCGCAGCACCTTGGGGCCGATCACTTCGATCAGGCCACTCTGCTCGGCCACTTCGATGAACACCGAGGGCGGAATCGTGCCCAGGGTGGGGTGTTGCCAGCGCAGCAGCACCTCCACGCCGACCATGCGGCGGTCGCGGGTCCGGTAGATCGGCTGATAGGCCAGCCGCAGCTCGCCGCGCTCCCAGGCGCCGCGCAGCTCCTGTTCCATGTGCACGCGGCGCTCGACCGCGTGATCCATGGCCCGGCTGTAGTACCGGTAGCAGTTCTTGCCCGCCATCTTGGCCTGGTACATGGCGATGTCGCCGTTCTTGAGCAGCGTAGTGGCATCGGCGGCATCATCGGGAAACAGGGTCACGCCGATCGAGGCGCCCAGGAACAGCTCACGGCCCTGCACCACCAGCGGCTTGCCCAGTTCACGCACGAGAATCTCGGCCAGCTCACGGGCGCCGGCAGGAACATCGCCGTCACCGATCAGGATCACGAACTCATCGCCACCGAAGCGCGCCAGCAGCGCTTCATCCCCACCGGCCTGGGCCACCGCCGCGCTGATCCGCTGCGCGAACTGCAGCAAGGCCTCGTCACCGGCCTCGTGGCCCAGCGTGTCGTTGACGCGCTTGAAATCGTCCATGTCAGCGAACAACAGCCCCAGCCGATGCCCGGAGGCCCGTGCCGCCATCAAGCGATGATCCAGCGCCTCGCGGAAGGCCAGCCGGTTGGTCAGCCCGGTCAGGGCGTCGGTATAGGCCATGTGCCGCACCTCACGGTCGTGCCGGGCAATCGCCTGGCTCATGCGACCGAACGCGCGCATCAGCTCCCCCACCTCATCCTGGCGCCGGATCTCCGGCATCTGCAGGGTGTAATCGCCGGCCTCGATCTGGCGGGCGGCGCCGGCCAGCCAGCGGATCGGCGTGACCAGGGTGCGCTGCACGTAGATGATCACCACGGAGCCGATTCCGACCAGCAGGCCGAGCATCAGCAGCAGCCAGCCCAGGTGCCGCTTGCCGACCTGCTGCAGGCGGTCGCCCAGGGTCTGGTTGGCCTGCTGCTCCATGGCCTGCACATCGTCCAGCGCCATGCCCACGCGCACGCCGCCGATCCGCTGGTTGCCGATCATGATCGGCATCGCGTTGTCGAGCACCTTGGGCGACTGCTGCACCACCAGCCCGCGCGCGCCGGCCGCGCCCGCCGCGAGCGGATCGGTCATCGGCTGGCCAAACTCGAGCACGTCCAGCGTGCCGTCGTGGATCAGCCTGCCGTTGTCATCGAACACCAGCACATAGCGCACCACCTGCTGCCGCGAGGTATTGCGCACCAGCGCACCGACCTGCTCCAGGTCGTTGTAATAGAGCGGATTGGCCAGCGCATCGGACAGCTCCCGCGCCAGCGCTTCGCCCCGGCTGCGCACACTGCGGTCGAACAGGTCATGGATGACCGTCCCGCTGAGGTGCTGCACCTCCCCCTGCATCGTCGCCTGGCGCCCCAGCACCACGGCCACGATCGCCACCACGACCAGCATCGCGCCGCCCATCGCCAGCACGAAGCGGGCCTGCATTCCCGAACCCAAGCGACTCATTCCACTTCCATCCGCACGCGCGTCAAGCCTTGTTTCAATTCATCCAGCCGGTGCTGCATCTGCGCATCCACCCGGTGGAACCCGGACGTACCAAAAAATGTTTTCAATGCCGGCTGCGCCTGCGGATCCGATGCGGCATCCAGCAGAACCTGCTGCAACCGGTCGCGCACCTTCGGATCCAGGTCGTCACGCACCATTTCGACCGCACGCGGATACGGTTCGGTGCGATGGATGATGCGGAAATCGCGCAGGAAATTGGCCGGAATGCGTTTGGCATCGGACCAGTCCACGCTGCTCACCGCACCGGCATCGACCAGCCCCTTGTGGACGAACGTGGCGATGTTCGATTCCGACCGCGCGAACACGTAACCCACCGTATCCGGTGCGGCGACATCGCCGATCGAGGCCAGGATTTCCGGCGTCTCGCCGTGCTGCAGCAGGGTCATCACCGGCACCAGATACGCGCTGGTGGAGGCTACGTTCTGCAACGCCAGGGTATGCCCACGCAGGTCTTCCAGCGTCTGGATGGGGCTGTCGCGGCGCACGAAAAACACGGTGTGGTAGTCGCGAACGCCGCTGCGCTCGGTCAGCAGCAGCGGCCTGGCGCCGCTGCGCAACCCCAGCGCGACGGCAGTACCGGAGGTCTCGGTCACCCAGTCGACACGGCCGCGGCGCAGGTAACTGCCCATCTGCTGGGTGTCGCGCGCCATCAGGATGCGGCCTTCGGTGATACCAACATCGTGCATGCGCGGAATCACGTAATCGAGCAGGGGCTGCAGTTGCGCATAGTGTGACCTGGGGTCGTCGCTGATCCGGCCCAGCACCAGCACCTGCGCCGGGCCGGCCCACACCGGGCCGGTCATCGCGGCAATGGCCAGACACAGCACTACGCTCTGCAGCAGCCTTCGCAGTCCCGACAAGCCCATCACTCCCCCCAAGGAATCGAGACAGACTACCCGAAAAAATGAGAACTGCGTCAGCTTACAGGGGCTTATTCGTCGCCAATCGCGCCATGCGCTGTGCGTCGGAGAGGATGCCGCGCAGCAGGCGCACTTCCTGTTCGCTCAATTCGGTGCGCAGGAACAGACGGCGCAGCTTGCGCATCGCCGATTCGGGGGCACGGCCCTTGTGGAAATCGATCTCATCCAAGGTGTCACCCAGCTGGCCGAACAGGCCTTCCACCTGGGCATGACTGGCCGGCGCTTCGCCGAAGCCGGGGTCGGCCGGGACGGCGACCGGGGCATCGGCCGCGCCGAGAATGGCCATGCGCACTTCATAGGCCAGCACCTGGACAGCGGCGGCCAGGTTCAATGAACTGAAGTCCGGGTTGGACGGAATATGCACGGCGGCGTGGCAGAGCTGCAGCTCTTCGTTGGTCAGGCCGGTGCGTTCACGGCCGAACACGAAGGCCACTTCGGCCGGCTCGGCGGCCTTGGCCAGGACGCGCTGGGCAGCCACGGCCGGCAGCAGCTCTTCCAGCTGGACCCGGCGCGAGCGGGCGGTACAGCCCAGCACGAAGCGGCAGTCGGCCACGGCCTCGGCCAGGGTCGCCACCACCGGCGCGTCGCCCAGGACGTCTTCGGCACCGGCCGAGCGGCGGAAGGCCTCTTCATCCAGCGGTTTTTCAGGGGCGACCAGGACCAGGCGGCCCAGGCCCATGGTTTTCATGGCGCGTGCGGCCGCCCCCATGTTTCCGGGGTGCTGGGTGCCGACCAGGACGAAGCGGATGCGGGCGGGAGCGGTTTCTACGGACATGAACAGGCCAAATGCGAGCAGGACAGCGACAAATGGTAAACTGTGCGACCGGCCTCTGCGCCGGGACCGCTCTTTTCCCCCGCCAAACCCCTACTCTGCCTTTACGGGAGCTTTTCGCCATGCAGAAACCCGCCGTCACCGTCATGGTCAAGGCCGCCCGCCTCGCCGGCAACGTCCTGTTGCGCAACATCAACAAGCTCGAGGCGTTGAACGTCGTGCAGAAGGGCCGCATGGACTATGCCAGTGAAGTCGATGCAGATGCGGAAAAGGTCATCGTCAAGGAACTCAAGCGCGCCTATCCCGAGTACGGGATCATGGGTGAAGAAGGTGGCGTGCAGTCGGTCAACCGTTACATGTGGGTCATCGATCCGCTGGACGGCACCAGCAACTACCTGCGCGGCTTCCCCCATTACTGCGTGTCCATCGCCCTGGTCGAGAACGGTGAGCCGATCGACGCGGTGATCTTCGATCCGCTTCGCAATGAGCTGTTCACCGCCAGCCGTGGTGCGGGCGCGGTGTTCAATGACCGCCGTATCCGGATTGCCGAGCGCAAGGATCTGGGCGGCGCGATGATCCATACCGGTTTTGCCCCGCGTGAGCGTCAGCGCACGAGCGCGCAGCTGAAGGCGGTGGACGCGCTGCTGGTGCAGGCCGAAGACGTGCGCCGCACCGGTTCGGCGGCACTGGACCTGGCCTATGTGGCCTGTGGCCGTGCCGATGCGTACTTCGAGGCCGGTGTGAAGGCCTGGGACATCGCCGCCGGTGTGCTGCTGGTCCGCGAGGCCGGTGGCCGCGTCTGCGATTTCAAGGGCGCGACCCCGGCCCGTATGGACAGCCGTGGTCCGGAGACGCAGCAGATCGTGGCTGGCAATGTGAAGATCAGCGATGCGCTGCAGAAGGTGCTGGTCAATACGGGCTACGCGGCGGAGTTCGACGCGAAGTTCTGATCGGGCTGGATCTGATCTGCATGATGACGGCGCCTTCGGGCGCCGTTGTTGTTTGTGGGCCGTCATCGTGCGCCCTGCTGGACACGTCGTCGTGCACCCTGCTCGGCGTGCCACGGTAGTGCCGACCGTTGGTCGGCTGCTGTTGAATTGCTGCCAACGGCAGCGGCAACAGCAACAGCAACGGCAGCGGCAGCGGCAGCGCTTCCATTGCTGAGGGCGAGAGGCCGGTGGGTAGCCTGGGCCAAGACGCGCCGTTAACCCATCCCTGGGGGCTCGTGGGCGCCCTCCATGGCGCCCTGACGGTCTTGGCCCAGGCTACCCACCGGCCTCTCGACAGATCTTGATGTGGCGGATGGAAGCGCTCGTGCTGCTGAGTCCACTCGGGGCACCTGCTCGCCCAACAAAAACGCCCGGCGGAAGCCGGGCGTTCTGGTCAGCGCACTGCGGTGGGTTACACCACGGTGTTGTTGGCGGCGCGCAGGGCGGCGATGCGCTCGTCCAGCGGGGGGTGGCTCATGAACAGCTTCTTGGCAGCGCCGCCGGCGATGCCGAAGGCGGCGATCTGGGTCGGCAGGGTGCTCTGGCCGTGGTTGACCTTGAGGCGTTCCAGGGCGGCGATCATTTTCTGGCGGCCGGCCAGGTGGGCGCCGCCGGCGTCGGCGCGGAATTCGCGGTGACGGGAGAACCACATGGAGATCATGGTGGCGAACAGGCCGAACACCATTTCCAGGACGAACACGATGATGTAGTACGCAAAGCCGCGGCCGCCGCCTTCGCGGTTGCCGGACAGGGCGCTGTCGATGAAGCCGCCGACGATGCGGGCCAGGACGATCACGAAGGTGTTGAGTACGCCCTGCAGCAGGGCCATGGTGATCATGTCACCGTTGGCGACGTGGGCGATTTCATGGCCGAGCACGGCTTCGGCTTCGTCTTCGCTCATGTTGTGCAGCAGGCCGGTGGACACCGCGACCAGGGCCTTGTTGCGGTTGGCGCCGGTGGCGAAGGCGTTGATCTCCGGGCCTTCGTACACGGCCACTTCGGGCATGCCGATGCCGGCTTCACGGGCCTGGCGCTCCACGGTGGCCAGCAGCCAGCGCTCGGTCGGGTTGCGCGGCTCGGTGATCACGACGGCGCCGGTGGAGCGCTTGGCCATGAACTTGGAGAGCAGCAGGGAAATGAACGAGCCGCCGAAACCAAAGATGGCCGCGAAGACCAGCAGGCCGCTCATCTTGTTGGGATCGACGCCCACTACCGACATCACGATGCCGGCCAGGATCAGCACCGCAAAGTTGGTCAGCAGGAAGAGAGCAATGCGACTGAACATGGGAAAAGGACGCTCATGGGAGGTTGATGAGTGCAAATCTGCGGGGACTTCAGCTTGAATTCAAGTCGCAAACTGACCGACGATTCATAGTCCATGTCTGATTCCTCCTATTACGGGCGCTTTGCGCCCTCCCCTACCGGCCCCCTGCACCCCGGCTCGCTGCTGGCGGCGCTCGGCAGCTGGCTGCTCGCCCGCCACGCCGGCGGCCAGTGGCTGGTGCGGGTGGAGGACGTCGATCCTCCTCGAACGGTGCCTGGCGCGGTGAGCGGCCAACTGGCCGCACTCGCCGCCTTCGGGTTGCGCAGTGACGGGCCGATCGTCCATCAGAGCCAGCGCGATGCGCTGTACCAGGGCGCGCTGGACCGCCTGCTGCGCGAGGGCAAGGCATTTGCCTGCCATTGCAGCCGCAGCGAGCTGGCTGCGCAGGGCGGCATCCATCACCACTGCGTGGCCCGCGCCGCCCGTGCGCAACCGGCGGTGCGGCTGCGGGTAGCGCCGGGCAGCGTGGTGCGATTCGACGACGGCTTGCAGGGCCGGATCGTGCAGGACGTGCACGCCGAGGTCGGCGACTTCGTGCTGCGCCGGGCCGACGGTTACTGGGCGTATCAGCTGGCAGTGGTGGTCGACGATGGCGCGCAGCATGTGACCGACGTAGTGCGCGGGGCGGACCTGCTCGATTCCACGCCGCGCCAGATCCTGCTGCAGCAGGCCCTGGATTTGCCGACACCGCGCTACCTGCATCTGCCGCTGCTGCTCGGCCCGGAGGGGCGCAAGCTCTCCAAGTCCGAGGCGGCGCTGCCGGTGGATCCCGCCCAGCCGCTGCCAGCGCTGCGGCGGGCATGGGCGCAGCTGGGCCAGGATCCGGCGATCGGTGCAGGGGCCGATGAGGTGGGCGGGTGGCTTCAGCAGGCGGCCGATGGCTTCGATCCGGCGCGATTGCCACCGGGCGACATTCCGCTGCCGCACGGTGCCGGCGCGGGCGCCCCTTTTGCCCGCTGATGTTGCAGAATCCTGTTCCCCCTTGTTCGCCCTGCCTTTCGGAGTAGCTGCTCATGACATCTCGCGTCGCACTGGTCACCGGTGGTACCGGCGGTATCGGTACTGCCATCTGCCAACGCCTGGCCGACCAGGGCCATCGGGTCGCCACCAACTACCGTGACGAAGCCAAAGCCAAGGCCTGGCGCGAGAAGATGCTGGCGCGCGGCTGCGATGTGGCGATCTTCCCGGGCGATGTGTCCGACCCCGGCACCGCCGAAAGCATGGTGCAGGCTGTCGAAGCGGCGCTGGGCCCGGTCGAGATCCTGATCAACAACGCCGGCATCACCCGCGACACCACCTTCCACCGCATGCGTGCGGACCAGTGGCACGACGTGATCAACACCAACCTCAATTCGGTGTTCAACGTCACCCGCCCGGTCATCGAGGGCATGCGCCGCCGCGGCTGGGGGCGGGTCATCCAGATCAGCTCGATCAACGGCCTGAAGGGCCAGTACGGCCAGGCCAACTACGCCGCCGCCAAGGCCGGCATGCACGGCTTCACCATTTCGCTGGCCCGTGAGAATGCCGGCTTCGGCATCACCGTGAACACGATTTCGCCGGGCTATGTGGCCACCGACATGGTGATGGCCGTGCCGGACGAAGTGCGCGCCAAGATCATCGCCGACATCCCCACCGGCCGCCTCGGCAAGCCGGAAGAGATCGCCTACGCAGTGGCCTTCCTGGTCAACGAGGAAGCGTCCTGGATCACCGGCTCCAACCTGGACATCAACGGCGGCCACCACATGGGGTGGTAAGCGCCGAAAATGCTGCACTCCATGTTGCGCAACATAAATGCGGCCCCTTGCTACCTATGGCGGTTGCATAGGCTGCTGCACTGCGCCATGCTGCGCGCCTACTGTGATGAGTGACTGCTTCATGGCTGCGACCCGCATTATCAAGAAGTACCCGAACCGCCGGCTCTACGACACGGAAATCTCCAGCTACATCACCATAGAGGATGTCCGCCAGCTGATCCTGGACGGTGAGGACTTCGAGGTGCGTGACGCCAAGAGCGGCGATGACCTGACCCGCTCGGTGCTGCTGCAGATCATCGCCGACCAGGAGCAGGACGGCGAACCGATGCTGTCCACCCAGCTGCTCAGCCAGCTGATCCGCTTCTATGGCGACTCGCTGCAGGGCTTCATGGGCAACTATCTGGAGCGCAGCATGCAGGTCTTCCTGGACCAGCAGCAGCAGTTCCGCCAGCAGATGGGCAATCTGCTCGGCCAGACCCCCTGGGCGATGATGAACCAGCTGACCGAGCGCAACATGGAGATGTGGCAGGACTTCCAGCGCAACATGGGCGCCGGCTTCGGCGGCCGCCCGGGTGGCACCGGGACGGGTACCGGCACGGGCACGGGTACCGGCAAGAAGCCGGAAACGCCGCCACCGGGCGCAGGCAAGACCCGCCGCTGAGCCCACGCTCGGCGCAATAAAGAAAAAGGCGCTGCCCTCGGGCCGCGCCTTTTCTCGTTCCAGGGTCCGGCGACGTCATCGACGCCATGCGGTCGGCCCTATCGCCGTCCAGCCGCGCGCGTCAGCGCTTGGGCTTGGCGCAGCCGGTGCAGACGCGCTCCACCTTGTAGCCCTTGGCGCGCAGCTTTTCGACCACACCGTCGTTGCCGAGCAGGTGCAACGTGCCCACCACCACCATCGTGCCGCCCTGCCCGGCCTGCAGATGCTGCTGCAGCTTGGGCACCCAGGCATCGTTGCGGTCGGTGTTGATGCGCTTGTACAGCTGCGGGTACTGGCCGCGCATTTCGGTGGCCATCGAGGTCCACAGCAGCTTGTCGTCGCCGCGGCGCCAGGCGTCATGCAGCTTGCGCCCCATCTCGTCGCCCTTGCCGGCCTGCTCCAGCGCTTCGGCCACCATCTGCTGCTGCTCCTTGGCCGACATCCCCGACAGCACCGCGATCTGGGTATCGATGTCCTCCAGCCCGGCGGTCGCCTTGCCGGCACTCGCGGCGCGGGTCATGAAATGTCGATCCAGGCCGAGCGCGGGGTCCAGCCCCATTTTGGTGAACTGACTCAGGGTGATCGTCAGGCCGACGAACCACGGCTTCATGCCCTGAAGCTGGGCCAGCGGCAGCTTGTTCTCCTGCGCATAGGCCTGCAGCCTGGTCCAGGTCGCGGCGTCCAGATCGCGTTTCAGCTCCGAGCCATCGGTGCGCATCGCGGCCTGCACCATTTTCTGCGCCAGCTGCGGCGATTCCATGTCCTGCGGCGACAGCTCGAACACCACCCGCTGGGACGCCGTGAACGCCTGATCGACATCGGCAGAGAGCGGGTAATCGCTCGGCTGCAGCAGATGGAACGACCCGAGCAGATACAGGCGGCTGTCGCCCGGGCCGGTCACCTTCCACAACAGCGGGACCGGCGGGGTGGCTTTCGCCGCTGCCGGCGCGCTCGGCGGCGCGGGGCGCGCTTCGGCGCCGCCCGTACCGACCAACAGGCTCGCCGCGATCAGCAACGGGGACACGACACGCGACAACAAGATCATCAAGCCTCTCCTTCAGGGGCGTGGTACGCCTGCTCACCGGCGTCCACACGCAGGTCCAGGCGGTTTTCAGGGGGGGTCAGCGGACAGGTCGCGAACGGGGTGAACGCGCACGGCGGGTTGTAGGCGTGATTGAAATCGATCACCACCCGGCCCTGCGCGTCGGGCGCGGGCAGATCCAGATAGCGGCCGGCCGGATAGCTGCCGTGGCCGCTGGTGCGATCGCCAAAGATCACGAACAACTCGCGGCCAGGCTCGCCGATCGCCTCCAGCCGCCAGGTGCGGCCAGCGCGCTCGAATTCCAGCGTGCCGGCATTGGGCAGGTTCGTGGTCAGCCCGATGATGTCCACGATCGGCAGCGTCTTGCCGGCCGGATGTGGCACGAAGCGCGCAGTGATGCGCCAGGACGGCCCCCCCGGCCAGTACGTCAGGCCGGTGAAGTTCGTTCGCGAGAGCGCATCGGCGTGCTTGACCCGCAGCGCGAAGCGCTCACCGCGATGGATCAGGCTGAGCCGGCCCTTGTCGTCATCGAAGGCGATGACTGTCGGCGTTGGATCGCGATCACTGAAGAAGCGGATGCGGCCGGTGACCGGCTTGCCCTCCACGCGCATCGGCACGCCACGCTCCGGCGTGAACCAGACGGTGCTGCCCTCGCGCGCGACCATGCCGAGCTTGTCGGGGCCGACCGCCAAACGGATGCCGCTGCCCGGCCCACGCCCGATGTAGTGCGCCTTGTACTCCAGCCAGTGCAGGCCAACCAGGCTGGTCCAGCCATCGGCGGCGTGCAGCGCTTCATAGCGCTGTTGGCGCCACTGCTGCTGTTGGGCCTCGAAGGCCGGATCGACCGCCACGTTCGCCGGTGCCGCCTCATTCTTTTCGCCGCATCCCGACGCGCTCACTGCCAGCAGCAACGCGGCGGCCCACACTCCCCAGTGCTTCATGACCTTCCTCTCAACGTCCGCGCAGGAACCAGCGGTCGATCTCCGCCAGCGAAAAACGCGCCCAGGTCGGTCGGCCGTGATTGCACTGACCCGAGCGTTCGGTAATTTCCATGTCGCGCAGCAGGCCGTTCATTTCCGGCACGGTCAGCCGCCGGTTGGCGCGCACCGCGCCGTGGCAGGCCATGGTGGACAGCAGTTCGTCGCGGGCACTGGCAATGCGTCGGCTCTGCCCATGCTCGCGCAGGTCGGTGAGCACGTCGCGCAGCAGCGCTTCGGGTTCGGCATTGGCCAGCAACGCCGGAATGCTGCGTACGTGCAGTGAACCGGGGCCGGCGCGGGTGATCTCAAAGCCCAGCGAGGTCAAGGTTTCGGCCTCGCGCTCGGCAGTATCGGCATCGCGTTCGCCCACCGCCAGGGTGATCGGCACCAGCAGCGGCTGCGCATGCAGGCCCATGCCGTCGTGTGCGGTTTTCAGGCGTTCGTAGCCGATGCGTTCGTGCGCCGCGTGCATGTCCACCACGATCAGGCCTTCGGCGTTCTCGGCCAGGATGTAGATGCCATGCAACTGCGCGATCGCATAACCCAGCGGCGGCACGCCACTCTCGGCTGCGGTCATCGGCAGGCCGTTTTCGGTCGGCATGGGCGGCAGGCTGCCGGTCGCTGCGGTACCGCCCGGCGCGCCATACAGCGCTGCATAGGCGGACGGCGCATCGGCCACGCGCAGCCCCAAGGGGGATTGCTGCGGGCGCCAGTCGCCGCCCATGCCGCCGCCTGCTCCGTTGCCGGCGAGCGCATAGCCGGTGCTGCCGGCGGACGGCAGGCCGTAGGCCGGCGCCGCGGTAGCGACACTCTCGGTGGCGTGCACCTGGGGACCGGCCGCGGTCATGCCGGCACGGGTGTCGGCCAGCGCTTCCTTGAGCGTGCGGTAGACGAAATCGTGGATCAGGCGCGAGTCGCGGAAGCGAACCTCATGCTTGGCCGGGTGCACGTTGACGTCCACGCGGGTCGGATCGAGTTCCAGGAACAGCACGTACGCCGGCTGACGGCCATGGAACAGCACGTCGCCGTAGGCCATCTTCACCGCATGGGCGACACTGCGATCGCGCACCGAACGGCCGTTGACGTACAGGTACTGCTGATCGGTGCTGGCCCGCGAATAGTGCGGCTGCGCGATCCAGCCGTGCAGGCGCAGACCGGCCCCGCTGTGATCCACCCGCAGCGCCTGGTTGGCGAAGTCTTCGCCCAGTGTTTCGCCCAGGCGCGCATCCGAGTACAGGTCGCCGGGCTTGTAGCGGCGCGAGGGTTTGCCGTTGTGCGACACGCGCAGCTCGACATCCGGGCGCGCCAGCGCGAGCGAGCGCAGCCACTCTTCGATATGGCCCAGCTCGGTGCGCTCGGCGCGCAGGAACTTGCGGCGCGCCGGTACGTTGTAGAACAGCTCGCGCACTTCCACCGTGGTGCCGGGCGCATGCGCACGCGGCGTGACTTCGCCCAGCCGACCGCCTTCGATCTGCAGGGCCGAACCGTGCTCGTCGATGGCGCGGCGCGAGCTCAGGGTGAAGCGGCTGACCGAGGCGATCGAGGGCAGCGCTTCGCCGCGGAAGCCGAGCGTCGCCACCGATTCCAGATCATCCAGGCTGGCGATCTTGCTGGTTGCATGCCGCGACACTGCCAGCGGCAGCTCTTCCGGGGCGATGCCGCCACCGTCGTCGCGGATGCGGATCAGCCGCACACCGCCCTCTTCCAGGTCGATATCCACGCGGGTGGCGCCGGCGTCCAACGCGTTTTCGACCAGTTCCTTGACCACCGACGCCGGGCGTTCGACCACCTCGCCGGCGGCGATCTGGTTGATCAGGATCTCAGGGAGTTGGCGGATGCTCATGCGCACCTCCGGGCAGTGGAGGTGGCAGGCGTGGTGGCGCTGGGAATTCGGGAAACGGACGTCATCCCGTGATGATAGCGTGCGCCGGGCAGTGCAGCCCGGAGGGGTTACTTGCTGCCGCCCGCCACGGTGCCGGCGGCATCGATTTCCGCCTGGGCGCGCGCGGCGTACAGCGTGCCCGGCGGCGGCTGACGGCTGAAGAAGGTGTGCACACCGTCCAGCACCGCGCCGGCGATCTGGCGCTGGTACGCCGGATCGATCAGGCGGCGCTCTTCATCCGGGTTGGAGATGAAGGCGGTTTCGACCAGCATCGCCGGCATGTCCGAGGTGCGCAGTACCGCGAAGTTCGCACGCTCGATATTGGGCTTGTGGTTCTTGCCGATCCGCTTCAGGCCGCCCAGCACATGCCCGGCCGCGTCTTCGGAGGCCTTCATGTAACCGCTCTGGGCCAGATCCAGCAGCACGTTGGCCAGGGTGCCTTCGGTCTGCTGCAGGCGCACGCCACCGACCAGATCGGCGGCGTTTTCCTTGTCGGCCAGCCAGCGCGCACGCTGCGAGGAGGCGCCCTTGGTGGAGAGCACGTACACCGAGGAGCCGGTCGCGGCCCGGTTCTCGGCGGCATCGGCGTGGATCGAGATGAACATGTCGGCCTTGGCCGCACGCGCCTTCTGCGCGCGCATCGGCAGCGGAATGAACACGTCGCTGTCGCGGGTCAGGTAGGCCTTCAGCCCGGGCGTCGCGTTGACCTGACGGGCCAGTTCACGTGCCACCGCCAGGGTAATGTCTTTTTCGCGCTTCCCGGTTGGGCCGACGGCGCCGGGATCCTGTCCGCCATGGCCGGGATCGATCGCGATCACCAGTGGGCGCATACCGGCCCGCATCTTCACGCGCGAAGCGTCGCTGGGCATGGCCGGACGCGGGTTGTCCTGCAGCGCCGGGGTCGGCGCGGGCGCGGGAACCGGCGCACTGGCCACGACCGCCGGGGTCGACTGACCAGCCAGGATCGCGGCCGGCGACGCGCTGTTGCTGGCCGCGTTGGCGGTCCCAGCCGCAGCGACGTTGACGGTGGTGGCCGTCGCGGCAGCCGGGCCCGGCGCCGAGGTGGCGACCGTGGCGCTGGCCTGCTGGCGTACCGACGCGGTCAGCAAGGCGGTGGCGCGCGCGGCATCGCTGCGTGCCTGTGCAGTCTGGGCGGCGGTCGGTGCGGGGGTCGGTGCCGGCGCGGCGGCCGGCATCGACGCCGCTGGCGTGGGCGAAGGCGCTGCGGCCGCGGTGGGCGCGGGCGCACTGGCAACGGTGGGCGCGGCCGGCGCATCGCCCGGCCACTCGATCACCAAGCGCGACTCATTGCCCTGCTTGATCATCTGCGGGCGGAACGGCGCGACCGATTCGGCCAGATCGAACACCACGCGGAACGTACCTGGCACCGGCTGCCCGGTGCGGACAGCGGTGACCACGCCCTTGGGCGCAGGCAGTTTGAGGTTGCGGATCGCGCTGGAGTCCGGGAAATCCACCACCAGGCGGTTCGGACCGGCCAGCGACAGGGTCTTGTAGCCCCCGCTGCCGGCCAGCGAAATCTCCGCACGGGTACCGGTCGCACCGGTCTCCACGGCCACCTGGCGGACTTCGCCCGCCCACGACAGCGCGCTCGCCAGACAGAGTCCGACGGCAGTGCAGAGGGCGGCGAGTGATTTCCCCATTGGCATGGGTCTGGATTCAATCACCGCGCTGAATGAAATGCAACTCCTTTTCCCTTAATAATCCGTAACCTGCCGGTGTTTCCTAGTGTCAGCCGACAGAAAGGGCCTGCAAGTCACCCCCTTGGGGCAGCCGAGCGAGCCATTCACGACCGGCCGGACTGGTGGCGGTGAGCCGGGCGCGACGCCCCTGTCCCTGGATATCCAGGGCCACTTCGAGGTCGGTCGGCGGCAAGGCACCGGCACCGCGCTCGGGCCACTCGACCAGCCACAGCGAGGCGCTGCCCTCGTCCAGCCCGAGGAAATCCAGCTCCTGTGCGTTGCCGATCCGGTACAGATCCAGGTGCCAGGCCTCGTGGCCGTCGGCCAGCGGGTAGCGCTCCACCAGGGTGTAGGTCGGGCTGCGGATCGCCCCCTGCACGCCCAGCGCGCGCAGCAGTGCGCGGGCCAGGGTGGATTTACCGGCCCCCAGGTCGCCCTGCAGCTGCATCACCGCCTGCGGCGGCCGGGTCGCGGCCAGCCATTGCCCGAGCAGGTCGGTGTCTTCGGTCTGCGCGAGGAAAAACTCGATCATGTTCAAACGTCCGGATTGACCAGCCGGCGCAGCGGCGCCAGCAGATCGGTGGGAAGCAGGCCCCGCTGGCCGTCACTGGCGGCGGCATCGCCGGCCAGGCTGTGCAGCAATGCGCCGGTGCTGGCGGCATCGAAGGCGCCCAGCCCCTGCGCGCGCAGGGCGGCAATGATGCCGGTAAGCAGGTCGCCCATGCCACCCACGGCCATGCCGGGATTGCCGGCGGCCATCACCCGCGGCAGCGCATCGGGCGCGGCGACCACGGTGCCGGCGCCCTTGAGCACCACCACCGCGTGGAAACGCTCGGCCAGCGCTTTGGCCGCCGTGAAGCGGTCGGCCTGCACCTGCGCGGTGCTCAGCCCGAGCAGGCGCGCGGCCTCGCCCGGGTGCGGGGTCAGGATCGCGTCATGGAGCGGCTGCGGCGCCTTGGCCAGCAGGTTCAGGGCGTCGGCATCGACCACCAGCGGCTTGCCGCTGGCCAGCACCTGGCGCCAGAGTTCGTGCGCCCAGTCGTCCTGGCCCAGGCCAGGCCCGATCGCGACCACCCCCGCGCGGGGCAGCAGGGCCTGCAGTTCCTGCGCGTCCTGGACGGCATGCACCATCGCTTCGGGCAGGCGCGCCAGCAGCGGTGCCACATGCGGTGGCTGCGTCGCCACACTCACCAGCCCTGCGCCCGCGCGCAACGCCGATTCACTGGCCAGCATCACCGCGCCGCCGCTGCCGAGGTTGCCGCCCACGCACAGCACGTGGCCGGATTCGCCCTTGTGGGTGTTGGCGCGTCGCGCCGGCAGCTGCGCGCGCAGGCGCGGTTGCTGCCAGCACTCGGCGCTGTACTGCACGCCTTCGCCAGCGTCCGCGGGCAGATCCAGCGCGGCCAGGCGGCGACCGCCGACATGCTCCAGCGCTGCGCCGGTATACAGCCCCTGGTGGCGCACGATGAACTGCAGGGTGACCGTGGCGCGGATGGCAATGCCCGGCACGTGACCGGTGCGCGCATCCACGCCGCTGGGCACGTCCAGCGACAGCACCGGCACGCCAGCGCCGTTGATGGCCGTGATCAGATCCACCGCGGCACCGGCCGGCGCGCGGTTCAGGCCGATGCCGAACAGCGCGTCCACCAGCAGGTCTACCGGCGGGAGCGCCCCATCGAAGCGCGCCACCGCACCGCCGGTGGCGATGAACGCCTGCTCGGCCCGCTGCGCCAACGTCGTGGCTGGCGCATCGGCGTCCAGCCGCAGCGCCGTTACCAGGCGGCCGGCTTCACGGGCCAGACGGGCCAGCACGTAGCCATCGCCGCCGTTGTTGCCGGCCCCCACCACCACACCAATGCGCTGCGCCTGCGGCCAGCGCTCCAGCAGGCAGTGCCAGGCGGCCTGGCCGGCCTGCTCCATCAGCGAGGCACCCCCATCGCCCAGCAAGGCACTGGCCTGCGCATCCAGGCGGCGCGCAGCGGCGATATCGAACAGTTCAGCAAGCTCGGGCATGCCGGGATTCTATACTTGTCGCCCAGGCGCAGCCGTGTCGCGCCCTCCCCAGGCTCCGTTTCCGCCCAGGCCATGTCCGCCGTTCCCCTGCCCGCCCCCGTCCATCTGGCCCGTGCCGCCGAACGCATCCGTGCGATCGCGGGCGTGCACGGCTTCCAGCGCTGCGGGGTATCCGGCATCGATCTGCGCGAAGACGAGGCGCACCTGGCCGATTGGCTGGGCAAGGGCCTGTACGGCACGATGGAGTGGATGGCGCGCCACGGCACGCTGCGCGCCCGGCCGGACGAACTGCTGCCGGGCACGGTGCGGGTGATCTCGGTCGGCATGGATTACGGCCACAAGGACGACACTGAAGCCTGGGCCACCCTGCACGATGGTGACCGCGCCTACGTGGCGCGCTACGCGCTGGGCCGCGATTACCACAAGCTGATGCGCAACCGGCTGCAGAAGTTCGCCGACAGCATCGCCGCCGAGATCGGGCCGTTCGGCTACCGCGTGTTCGTTGATTCGGCCCCGGTGCTGGAGCGCGCGCTCGCCCGCAATGCCGGGCTGGGCTGGATCGGCAAGCACACCTGCCTGATCGACAAACAGGGCGGCTCGTGGTTCTTCATCGGCGAGATCTACGTCGACCTGCCGCTGCCGGTGGATACACCGGCCACCGCACACTGCGGCACCTGCACGCGCTGCATCGATGTCTGCCCGACCCAGGCGATCATCGCCCCGCACCGCCTGGATGCACGCCGCTGTATCTCCTACCTCACCATCGAACACGACGGCGCGATTCCCGAGGAAATGCGCACGGCGATGGGCAACCGTATCTACGGCTGCGACGACTGCCAGCTGGTCTGCCCCTGGAACAAGTTCGCCAAGCGCACCGACGAGCCGGATTTCCGCGCGCGCAACGATCTGGACACCGCCTCGCTCGCCCAGCTGTTCGCCTGGGAAGAAGACGAGTTCCTGCGCCGCACCGAGGGCAGCCCGATCCGCCGCAGCGGGCATGAACGCTGGCTGCGCAACATCGCCGTGGCGCTGGGCAATGCACCTGCCCATGCCGAGACGCTGGCCGCGCTGCATGCACGACGCGAGCATCCTTCGGCGATCGTGCGCGAGCATGTGGCCTGGGCGCTGCAGCAGCACGCCGACCGCGCCGCCGCGGGATGAAGCATTGCCGCCGACGTGCGACCATGGCCCCCCGTTCGTACCGTTTGGCCTGATTCATCCATGGACCGCAGCGCGCAGATTCTCACGCCCAGCCAGCTCAACATCCTGGCCCGCGACCTGCTGGAGGGCGCATTCCCGTTGATCTGGGTGGAGGCCGAGCTGGGCAGCGTGACGCGCCCGGCCTCGGGCCATATGTACTTCACGCTGAAGGACGCGCGGTCGCAGATCCGCGCGGCGTTGTTCAAGCCCAAGAGCCAGTGGCTGAAGTTCGTGCCGCGCGAAGGCATGCGCGTGCTCGCGCGTGGCCGGCTGACCCTGTACGAAGCCCGCGGCGAGTACCAGATGGTGCTCGACCACATGGAAGAAGCCGGCGAAGGCGCCCTGCGCCGCGCCTTCGAGCAGCTCAAGGCGCGCCTGGAGGCCGAGGGCCTGTTCGCGCCGGAGCGCAAACGCCCGCTGCCGGCGCATGTGCGTCGCCTGGCGGTGATCACCTCGCCCACCGGCGCGGCGGTACGCGACGTGCTGAGCGTCCTTGAACGGCGTTTCCCGATGCTCGAGGTCGATCTGCTGCCCAGCCTGGTGCAGGGCGACAGCGCTGCCGCGCAGATCACCTCGCTGCTGCGTGGCGCCGATGCCAGCGGCCGCTATGACGTGATCCTGCTGACCCGCGGTGGCGGCTCGATGGAAGATCTCTGGGCCTTCAACGATGAGCAGCTGACCCGCGCGATCGCGGCCAGCCAGACCCCGGTGGTGTCTGCCGTGGGTCACGAAACCGACTTCAGCCTGGCCGACTTCGCCGCCGATCTGCGCGCGCCGACGCCGTCGGTCGCGGCCGAACTGCTGGTGCCTGATCAGCGTGACCTGCTGCTGCGTGTGCGTCGCCTCGACGCGCGTCTGGCGCAGCTGCAGCGGCACAGCCTGGGACAGGCCATGCAGCGCGCGGACCGTGCCCTGCTCCGCCTCAACGCGCAGAGCCCGCAATCACGCCTGCAGCTGTTGCAGCGCCGCCAGCAGGACGTCGCGCGCCGTCTGCACGCGGCGTGGACGACACAGCATCAGGGCCGTCTGGCCCAGCTGCGCCACGCAGCGGCCGTGCTGCGCAGCGGTCATCCGCAGCGCCGGCTGGATGCCCTGCGTGAGCGCCTGCAACGCCTGCAGCCGCGTGCGGACAGTGCGATCGGCCGCCAGCTGCAGCGCGACGCCCTGCGCCTGCGTGCGCTCGCCCGTTCGATGGAGGCGGTCAGCCCGCTGGCCACCGTCGCGCGTGGCTACGCGATCCTGACCCGCGAGGACGATGGCAGTCTGGTGCGTTCGCCGTTGCAGGTGCGCCCGGGCGACACGCTCAAGGCACGCGTGCAGGACGGCGTGATCGACGTAACGGTCAACGAACCGGCGCGCTGATCCAGCGCATCGCCGATAAGGCGTTGACGGTCAGCGCCCCGCGCTCTCGCAGAACTTCTGCCGGTACTCCATCGCCTTGGGCATCAACGCCTGCAGGTTCTGGATGCGCGTGCCGGGATTGGGATGCGTGGACGCGAATTCCGAGGTCGACTGCCCGCCGCTGGCCTGCCCCATCCGTTCCCACAACGGGATCGCCTCCTGCGGATCGAAACAGGCCGCCGCGGCCAGCATCAGGCCCACTTCATCGGCCTGGGTTTCGTGGCTGCGCGCGTACGGCAGCAGGTAGCCGTAGCCCATCGCCGACATCATCATCTGCTGCTGTTGCGGGTCCATGCCGCTGGCGGCCCCGGCCATCTGCCCGATTTGGGTCATCTTCTGCTGGGCCATGCGCTGGGCACCATGGCGCAGCAACGCATGCGCGATCTCATGGCCCATCACCACGGCCATCGCATCCACCGTGCGCGCCACCGGGATCAGCCCCGTGTACACCGCCATCTTGCCGCCCGGCAGGCAGAACGCATTGGCCTGCTCGGACGGGATCACGTTGACCTCCCACTCGAAATCACGCGCGAAATGCGCCGGCTTCAGCCCATGTTCGTCGGCGAGGGCGGTTTCCACCACGTCCACCTTGGCGATCAGGCGCTGGGCGATCGCCTGGATTTCGCGCGACTGCGGCGCGTTGGGATCCAGCGGCCGCTCCTGCGCCAGGATCTCCTGGTAGGCCTGCAGGCCCAGCGCCTTTTCCTGGGTGGCATCCAGCGAGCTGTCGATCAGCACGCTCTCGCCGGTATACGGATCCACGGCGCGGTTGGAGAACCAATAGAATGCCGCATAGCCGGCAAACGCCAGCAGCACCCACCAGCGGATGTTGCCGAACAGGCCCGGCCGCCGGGCGCGGCCCTGCTGCTGACCGCCGAATGGATCGTTGCGCATGCGCGTGGTTCCTGAGATGGCCGCGGCACCCTGCCCGACACTGTGCCAATCCTAGAGCGCGCGCCGGGGGGCCGGGTGAAATCCCGTCACCTCACGTCGGGGACGTCCTCAGATGCCACGGACCAGCCGGAAGCCGATCCGTGCGCTGGTGGTGTCCGAATCCTGCGATTGCCGCCACGCCGCGCGGGTCTGTGCCGGCGCATTGGCCCAGTTGCCACCGCGGATCACGCGCTGCCGACAGCCCGGGTTGAACCACGCGACGCCATCGGACGGCGCCCGCCGGTAGCTGGCATGCCAGCAGTCGGCCACCCATTCGCTGAGGTTGCCGGCAATGTCGTGCAGACCCCACGGATTGGGATCGAAACTGGCCACCGGGGCCGGCCCCCAATACCCATCGCCATAGCCGACGAAGGCGTTGTACCAGTGCCGTCCGGAGGGCGAGACATCCTCGGCCCCGGTGAAATTGCCCGCGCGCGCGGGCGGCGTGCCCGCATCACCCCATGGATACCGGCCGCTGCTGCCGGCGCGCAGCGCGTACTCGAATTCGGCCTCGCTGGGCAACCGGTAGGAGCGCCCGGTCTGTTCGGACAGCCAGGTCGCGTAATTCTCGGCATCGCGCACGCTGACGTGCATCACCGGCAGGTTGGCGATCGCCTCGGCCCCGTTGTAATCGGACTGCCAGTCCACCCCGCTGCGCCGGACGAAGTTGCCGCTGCGCTCGTCATACACGATCGAATGGCCGCGCCGGGTGGCCCGGGGGCGGGCCTTGGTAGCCTGCACATAGCGGCGGAAATCGGCGACCGTCACTTCGGTGATCGACATCGCGAAGCCGCGCTCGAAGCGCACGTAGTGTGCGGGCTTCTCGGCATCGGTCGCGCCGAGCTCGTTCTCGGCCGCGCCCATCTGGAACCCGCCGTGCGGCACCACGATCATCTGCGGCCCGCGGCCGCCATCGCGCAGCGCATCGCTGAACACCTGCCGCGGCCGGAAGCTGCCGTAATGGGTGACCAGTTCGATGCGCTCGCGCAGCTGCCCCACGACAGGATCACCGGGCAGCGCGATGCGCAGGGCATCTTCCAGCTTCTGCCGGGCCGGCTTGAGTCCCTGTGGCGTGGCCAGATCGCGCAGACCCTCGTTACGCAGCCGCACCAGGGTGTCGGAGCGGATCTTCTCGATACGTTCGAAGGCGTCGGCAATGGTGATGGAGGAGTCCCGGACCTTGGCCGCTTCGGCCAGCCAGGTACCGGCCGTCGCGAAATCGGCCGCCAGCGCCGCCGTCTCGGCACGCCGGATCAGCGCGCTCTCGGCCGCTGCCAGTCCTTGCCGGGCGCGGGGGTTGTCCGCGTCCAGTGCGAGTGCTTCACGGAAATTGGGAATGGCGCCATCGCCGTCTTCGCCGATGCGGTCCGCGCGCAGATCGTCTTCGCCGGCGCGGTTGTACGCCACCACGCGCTGGGCAATTTCCACCCGCGACTGCAGCTCGCGCACCTTGGGATCGTCCGGCGCCAGGGTCAGCAGTACCAGGGCCATCTCGCTGGCCTGGGCCAAGGCCTCGCGCTGCTTGAGCGGCCGCTGCAACAAGGCGGACGCCTCCTGCAGCAGGCGTTGCCGCGCGCGTTTCAGCCCGGCCTCGGCCACGCGGTCCTTGGGGTCGTGCTGCAGCAGGGCAAGCCAGATCGGGATCGCGTCCTCGGCGGTGCGGTACAGCCGGTCCTCCTCGAAGGCGCGTGCGGCGTCGCGGCGAGCCTGGACAACGTCGTCGTCAACGAGGGTGACGGCAGGTGGCTGCCAGCGCTCCACCGTCTCGGCAGCGTCCTCGCCTCCGATGGTGACCTGCGCCACCGGCGCGCTCGCTTTGGCCGGTGCGGCAGCCGGCTTGGCCGCCGGCGCTGCCGACGGTGCCGGCGCGGGCGCGGGAGAACATGCGGCCAGCATGCCCAACAGAGCAGTGAACAGCAGCGGCAATGGGCCTGACGGTCGCAAATGGGGGTCCTTGGGGCGTGTCATCGTCTTGCTGGTGCCCACGCCACGTCGCAAGCCGCCGCCCGGGGCGCGATGGCGATCCAGGGGGCATGCCGCAGGCGCAGGCAGGGGATCATCATAATCGCCACCGTCGCGGGGGGCGACCGTCCCCGGCCCGGGCGTTCATCACCGCACGGCGGGATGCCGGACATGGCATGGCTTCGCATGGCGTTAGGCTATCCTCCCCGACCTGAGCACCCCTTTGCAGTACATGGAATCCCACGTGGCTTACTGGATCAAAACCCCGGCGGAACTGGACGAGCGCTACCGCCAGCGCCCCACCCGCATCGGCCTGGACACCGAATTCATCCGCGAACGCACCTACTGGCCGCAACTGGCGCTGGTGCAGATGGCGGTCGGTGATGAAATCCTGCTGATCGACCCGCTGATCCCCGGCATGAACGCGGCGCTGGCCCCGTGGCTGGCCGACACCTCGATCCTCAAGATCATGCATAGCGCCAGCGAAGACCTGGTCACCTTCAAGGTCGCCTGCGGCGTGCTGCCGCGGCCGCTGTTCGATACCCAGATCGGTGCGTCGCTGGCCGGCATCGGCGGCGGCATGGGCTACCAGAAACTGGTCACGGCAGTCACCGGCGTCACCTTGGCCAAGGGCGAAACCCGCTCGGACTGGATGCGCCGCCCGCTCTCGGAGGCGCAGCTGGAGTACGCCGCCGACGACGTGGAATACCTGTTCCAGATCCACGACACCATCGAGGCCCGCCTGGAAGAACTGGGCCGCCGCCAATGGCTGCAGGACGACGCCGAGCGGCTGCTCGCCAGTGTCGAACACGATGAAGAGCGCTGGCCGCACGTGGCGATGCGCTCGGCACAGTTCATGGATACCCCCGCGCAGCTGCGCCTGCTGCGGCTGCTGCGCTGGCGCGACGTGCAGGCGCGCGCCAGTGACAAGCCGCGCAGCTGGGTACTCGACAACGAACTGGCTGCCGTGCTCGCACGCACCCCGCCGGCCGATGTGGAGGCGTTGTCCAAGCTGATGGAAGGCTTCCCCAAGGCTCCACGCAAACTGGCCGCCCAGGTGTGGCAGGCGCTGTCCACCCCGCTGGCCGACGAAGCCGAGGCACCGCTGGCGCTGCCGGCCAACGATGCCAACAAGCAGGCGCTCAAGCGGCTGCAGGATGCCGTCAGCGCGCGCAGCGCCGAACTCGGCCTGCCTGATGGGGTGCTCGCCTCGCGCAAGCATCTGGAAAGCTATCTGGAAAACCGCCAATGGCCGGCCGCGCTCGCGGGCTGGCGCCAGGCGCAGCTGGAGCCGATCCTCTCGCCGCTGTTGCCGCCGGCGGCCTGACCTTCGTGCATCGGTGCGGATCTCACCGCACCGATGCACCGCCTCGCCCAGCGTTTCAGTGCACTGACGACGGCGCAACGCCGTCGATTCCTGAACGGATCGCGTCACCCTTTTGACCTGCCGCCATCGGCATGACTGCAGACACATACGCGGGTCTGAAACGCATGCAAGAGTGAATCGCACGCACCGTTCCCCGCCTGCTCCAGGCGCGGTCCGGACACGGCATCCCGCAGGACCGTGCCGCCGGCGCAGGTTCTGCCCACGCGGCTGCGCAAAGGACTCCCATGCATCTGATCGCGACTCGAAGGAACGCCCCCACCCCTCGCCGCACCACGCGCCGCCTGCACCGCTGGCTCGGCATGACCCTGCTGCTGGCGGCCACCACGGCCAGCGCTGCCGATGATCTGAACGCACGGCTCGCGCAGGCCCTGCAGGGCACCGCCACACCGGCCATGGGCGTGCTGGTCATCCGCGATGGCAAGGTCGCTGAACATGCCGTGCGGGGCGTCCGCCGCAACGATGCGTCCACGCCGGTCACCACGGAGGATCAATGGATGATCGGCTCCACCGGCAAACCGATCACCGTGGCCATGATCGCGCGATTGGTCGAACAGGGCGTGTTGGGCTGGGATGCGCCGCTGTCGACATTGTTGCCCGACCTCGCCGCACAGATGCAGCCGGCCTACCGCAGCGTCACCCTCGTGCAGTTGCTCTCGCACCGCGCCGGCCTGCCGGAAAACCTCACCGACGCCGCCGCGCTGGACGCGTTCTTCGTCGATAGCCGGGCCCTGCCCGTGCAGCGCGAGGCTTACGTCAAGGCAGCCCTGGCCGAAGCGCCGGTGCATCCGCCCGGCACCGAATTCGCCTACAGCAACAGCGGCTTCCTGATCGCGGCGGTGATCGCCGAACGTGCCACGGGCAAGGACGTGGAAACGCTGATGCAGCGCGAAGTGTTCCAGCCGCTGGGCATGACCGGTGCCGGGTTCGGCCCCACTCCGGCCGGGCAACCGGTGGGCCATCGCGGCGGCAAGCCGGTGACCACCGCGCCGCAGAAGGCCGAGGACGGGGTGCCGCCGCTCTACACTGCCGCCGGCAACCTGCATATGCGACTGCACGATCTGGCGCTGTTCGCCATCGATCAGCTCGCGGGCAGCCAGGGCAAAGGCAGGTTGCTGACAGCGGCGTCCTACGCGCTGATGCAGACCGTTCAGCCGGGCAGTGGCTCCGGGCTGGACTGGGGCGTGCAGCCGTCGATCGCCGGTCGCCAGGGGCCGGTGCTGGTGCACGGCGGCTCGGACGGCAACTGGCTGGCCTGGGTGGTGCTGTTCCCTGGCCAGAACAACGGCGTTATCGCCATCGCAAATGCCGCCGAAGACATGGGCGCCGACCAGGCCACCATGGGCGTGCTGGGCGGACTGTTCGCCGAGCTGGCGCCCGCTGCAGCCGGGGCGCCCGCCAAGTAACAGAAACGACAACGCCCCGCAGGTGCGGGGCGTTGTCGGAACACGCATCACGCTCACCGGTGCCCTGCGGCACCGGCGATCGCGTGTCTTACCAGTTCATGTTGAGCGACACACCCACGGTGCGCGGTTCGTTGTAGACCGCGGCCATGTAGTTCTCGATCACACCCTTGAGGTTCTTCTCATTGGTGATGTTGCGCGCGAACAGCGCCACTTCCCAGGCACCGTAGTTGGCAGAGTAGCCCAGCTTCAGGCCGCCTTCGAAGCTACCCTTGGAGTTGAACTCGGCCGAGTCGTACAGCACGAAGCTGGTATAGCCCTGCTTGTTCCAATCGGTGGAGACGAAGAACACATCGCTGTCATTGACCGGCATGTCGTAACGCGCGGCCAGGTTGATGTTGTACTTCGGTGCGTTCGGCAACGGGTTGCCGTTGATCTGCGCGAAGGTGTTGGCACCGACCTTGATGGTCGGGTCATTCACGGTGCACACCACGGCGCCGTTCAGGGCACAGACCTGCGCGTACACGCGGTCGTCCTGGATCTTGCTGTGCAGCAGGCTGACACCGGCGCTCAGGGCCAGGTTCGGGATCGGGCGCAGCTCCATGTCCGCTTCCAGACCGTAGGCCTTGGCCTTGTCGGCGTTGAACAGCACGCCGTTGCCGTCCGAATCGTTGCCGTTGAGCTGGATGTCATTGACCACGTAGGTGAACGCGGCGGCGTTCACGCGCAGGCGGTTGTCCCATAGGCTGCTCTTGATGCCGGCTTCCCAGGACAGGATGGTTTCCGAGTTCGCCGTGGTGAAATCGGCATTGAACACGGCCGAACGGCCCTGGATGGTCGGGCCACGGAAGCCGCGGGCCACGCGCGCATACACGCTCAGCTGCGGGTTGAACGCGTACATCGCGCTCAGGTCCCAGCTCGGCGTGGTGTCGGACATCTCCACGTAGGTGCGGCCCTTGTAGGTCACGGCACCGGCGGCGGTATCGGCGGTCTTGAGCAGACGGGTCTTCTTCTCGTCCTTGGTCTGGCGCAAGCCGGCGGTCAGGGTGAACTTGTCGGTCACGTCATAGCTGACCTGGCCGAAACCAGCCCAGGAGGTGTTGACGTTGCGCAGGCGCACCCAGTTGTTCGGATTGCGGGCATTGCCCTGCAGGAACCAGGCGCGCTGGTAGAAATCGGTGGTGTCGCGGCCGTCGAAGTAGAACGCGCCGACCTGCCACTTCAGGCGGTTGTCATCGGCGTTGGCCAGACGGAACTCCTGGGTCCACTGGTCCAGATCGCGGATCTGGCCCATCGACTGGCCGTAGCCGTTCGGCACGCCGTTGACCGGATAGTTCACGGCGGCGCCGCCGTCGGTGTCACCGCGGCTGTAGCCGGAGGTGGTTTCGTAGGCAGTGATCGAGGTCAGCGAGACGTTGCCGAAGTCGTAGATCGCCTTCACCGAGCCGCCGTAGGTCTTGTAGGCCTGCGGGTTGTTGTCGGCTTCGTCGTAGGCGACCTGGTCGCGCGGCACGTCGGTCTTGTTGGAGCCCTTGGTCAGCGCGCTGCGCAGGAACAGGGTCGAGGTGCCGTCGTAATCGCGTGCGTGGGCCGAGGCCAGCAGCGAGAAGTTGTCGCTCGGCTGCAGCAGCAGCTGCGCGCGCACGTTGCGGTCGTCGAAGCCGCCCATCGCGTTCTTCTTCGGCGAGACCGTGCCATCGGCGCTCGGGCCGCGGTAGGTGTTGTCGACGTAATCATCGCGGTGCTGGTACAGCGCCGACACGCGGAACGAGGCGATGTCGTTGATCGGGCCGCCGAAGCCGCCATCGATGGCCACGCTGCCGTACGAGCCATAGCTGGCCTGCACGCGGCCGCTGTAGTCCTGGCTCGGCTTGATCGTGTCGAACTTGACGATGCCGGCGGTGGTGTTGCGACCGAACAGCGTGCCCTGCGGGCCGCGCAGCACTTCGATCTGGTCCACGTCGTAGACCGGGTTGGACTTCAGCACCACGTGCTCAAGCACCACATCGTCCTGGATGATCGACACCGGCTGCGAGGCACCCAGGTAGAAATCGATGTTGCCCAGGCCACGGATGTAGAAGCGCGGGAAGATGCGGCCGGTGGTGGTTTCAGCGTAGAAGCTGGGCACCTTGCCCGACAGCGCCAGCAGGGTGTCATCGCCGCCAGCGGTGTAGTCGCGGATCTTCTCGCCCTGCACCACGCCGACCGAGACCGGCACGTCCTGCAGGTTGCGCTCGCGGTGGTCGGCGGTGACGGTGATGGTGTCCAGCGAGGTGGCGCTGGCGGACTGCGCGTCCTGCGCCGAGGCGGCAGCGGACAGCATCAGCGCAGCGGACGCGCAGGCCAGCGCCAGCGCGCGGCGGCGCGGCAGCACGGCGGTGGTGGAGAGGGAACGGGAGAGAAGACGCGTCGACACAGGGGCGTGGCGTAGAGCGGGCATGCAGAGGTCTCGGGTAGTACAGATCGGGGCAGCCGGCGCGATGGCCGGGCACCATAGGAAATCGACATCGCTGTGGAGACAGCGATGCGGCACGGTATTGGCTGGATGTTGCAGATTGGTGTCAGGGCGTTGTGGGCGACGGCTGTCCGGCCCCCCTGGTCCACTGGCTATGCGGCCGCGTTTTCTGGCGCGGATTATGCCCGGCCAAGGCGCGCGCCGGAAGGGCGGGATTCGCGTGTGACGCTTTCCGGGCCATCGGTCACGTGTCGCCCGGCACTTGTCGCCCTGGCAGCGGCGGCGAACACTGAACCGGTCATCCACGAGATCTCCGCATGTCCTCTCGCCACCTGGCCTGCCTGCTCCTGTTGTTGTCCGCCTCGGCCGCCCAGGCCGCCGAACCGCCCGCACAGTGGCTGGTCACCACCGACCTGTGGGGAAACCCGGCCTACCAGCTGCTCAGCCTGCCCGACCAGCAGGGTCCGGTGGAGGGGCGCTTCGATGGGGACACCCTGCAGGGCAGCCGCCAGGGCAACGCGCTGGCGTTTGTCGTCACCGGCGGCGATGGCGCGACCTATCGCTTCCGCGGCGAGCAGACCGGCACGACCCTGCGCGGTACGGCCGATTATCCCGACACCAACGCCAGCGAGCGACGCGCGATGCATCCCTTCAGCGCGCGCCGTCTGCCCGAGCGGCCGGCCGGCGGCCCCCGCCAGCATGACTTCGTGCCCACCTCCTATTCGAACGAGTTCTCACCCCACCGCGCACCCGTGCTGACGATCTGGCCGGGCGACAGCGTGCGCACCACGACGCTGGATTCCGGCGGCGTGGACGCCAAGGGCCAGACCCGGGCGCTGTTCGGCAATCCGCAGACGGGGCCGTTCTATGTGATGGAGGCCGAGCCCGGCGATGTGCTGGCGATCCACATCAAACGCCTGCGCTTGAACCGTGACTACGCCGACAGCCTGGACAGCATCGTGGGACGCGCGCTGACACCGGCCCTGGCGGCGAAGGCCACCGCGCTGGACAAACCGGTGCGCTGGACCCTGGACCGCGAACGCGGCCGTGCCCGTCCAGAGGCGGCCACCGGCAAGCTCAAGGACTTCTGGGTGCCGGTCAGGCCGATGCTCGGCGGGCTGGCGGTGGCACCTGGGTTCGGCAACGCGCCGATCTCCACCGGCGACACCGGCCGCTTCGGCGGCAACATGGACTTCAACGAAATCCGCGAGGGCGCGACCGTGTATCTGCCGGTATCCCAGCCCGGCGCCCTGCTCTACCTGGGTGATGCGCACGCACTGCAGGGCGATGGCGAAACCTCGCAGTATGCGCTGGAGACCTCGATGGACGTGGACTTCAGCGTGGAGGTGATCAAGTCCCGGGCGCAGTCAGCGCCGCGGGTGGAATCGGCCACGCAGTTGATGGTCCTGGGCCAGGCCGGCTCGCTGGATGAGGCCCTGCGCGCGGCGACCGCCGGGATGGCGCAGTGGCTGGAACAGGACTACGGGTTGAGCCTGTCCGAGACGGCCCAGGTGCTGGGGAGTTCGGTCAGCTTCGTGGTGGCCAACCTGGCCGGGCGCAGCGTCGGCGTGGCCGCCAAACTGGACAAATCCCTGCTGCAGCAGGTGGAACGCGCGCCCGCCGCGGCGCGCGGCAGGCACTGAGCCGAACGCAGGCCCCACTTGGCAGGCGCCGCCGGTCGGCGCTAGACTAGGCGCATTGCGGGGTACGGCCGAGGCCGGTGACGCCACGCAGCAGCATCCGTGGGGCCATAGCTCAGCTGGGAGAGCGCGTCGTTCGCATCGACGAGGTCAGGAGTTCGATCCTCCTTGGCTCCACCACTATTCAACAGAACGCCCCGGGAATCAGCTTCCCGGGGCGTTCTTGTTTTCACAGCCTTCGCGCAGTTGCTCACGCGCCCTCGGGAGTGTCCTTGCGCTCCGGCCGGCGCGTGCCTGCATCGTGGATCGCTTGATCGGTCTGCCCCGGCCGCTGCTTGGCGGTTTCATCCTGCTTGCGGTCCTGCTGGCTCTCTTCGATGCCTTCCTGCTTGCCGTGTTCGCTGGGCTTGGTGTCTGCCATGGGTCTACTCACTTGTGCGGTTCCCGGTACGGGGCCTTCATCCGCAGGCTAACCGGCCGATCGTGATGCACGAATCACGATCGGCACGGCCTTGCACACGTCGCACTCACACGCCCCGCGCCGCTCAATCCAGCTTGACCACCAGCTTGCCGAAGTTGTGGCCCTTGAGCAGTCCGAAGAAGGCCTCCGGCGCGCGTTCCAGTCCCTGCACGATGTCCTCGCGATACTGCACGCGGCCGTCCTTCAGCCACTGCCCCATGTCGCGCAGGAACGCAGGGAAGAAGGCGTGCAGATCCGACTGGATGAAGCCGCGCACGGTCAGGCGCTGGCGCAGCACCTGGCTCATGAAACCCGGCAGCCGGTCCGGCCCGGGCAACACCGCACCGCGCGCGTTGTAGGTGGCGATCGTGCCGCAGACCGGAATGCGCGCGAAGTCGTTGAGCAATGGCGCGACCGCATCGAAGACGTGTCCCCCGACGTTCTCGAAGTAGACATCGATGCCGTCGGGCACCGCCGCACGCAACTGCGCGGCGAAATCGTCGGCGCGGTGATCCAGCGCTACATCGAAGCCCAGCGTTTCCAGATACGCGCGCTTCTGCTCGCCACCGGCAATGCCCACCGTGCGCGCACCCTGCAGCTTGGCGATCTGACCCACCGTCGCGCCCACCGGGCCGCTGGCAGCCGCCACCACGAGCGTTTCGCCCGGCTGCGGCTTGCCGATTTCCTGCAGGCCCACGTACGCCGTGAATCCGGGCATGCCGTACACGCCCAGTGCAGTGCTGATCGGCAGGCCGTTGTCTTCCAGCTTGCGGCTGAGCTGATCGCCGTCGATGACGGCATGCGTCTGCCAGTTGCCCGGAGCCAGCACATGCTCGCCGATGGCGAAACCGGGATGGTTGGAGGCGAGCACTTCAGCAACGGTGCGCCCTTCCATCACCGCATCCAGCGCAACCGGTGCGGCGTAGGACGGCCCCTCCTCCATGCGACCGCGCATGTAGGGATCCAGCGACAGATAGCGATTGCGCAGCAGTACCTCGCCCGGGCCAGGCGCGGGAACCGGCACGTGTTCGATACGGAAGTTGGACGAGACGGGAGCACCGTTCGGGCGCGAGGCGAGGACGATGCGGGTGTTGGTGAGCGCGGTCATCAGAGGATCGCTCCGGGGAGACGAAAAAGGAATCCCGACAGTACGCCGTCCAGGCACGTCCGGGCGGGGGGTAAAACAGCGTTCCATCGGTGCAGGACGACGCGGCTGTGCAATCACCTTGTGCGACAGGGACCGATCATCCCGATGGCGTCACAGCATTCCATCCGTACGCTGCACCGCGCATGCGTTGCCCGCGCCGCCGGCCAGGGCGCATGATCGCGTCATGAACGTTCCCTCCTCCAGCCGACGCCGCTACCTGCTGCCCGTGTTGATATCCGCCACCACGGTGTTCGGCCTGACATGCTGGGCGATTCTGGCGACCGAGCCCGGTTGCCTGGCCGCGCAAGGCCATTGGTCGTCCGGTGCAGGCAAGTGCCACACGCGCCTGTGCCTGCTGCAGGGCGACTGCGGCGAGATGCCGTCACCTATCGTGGCATGCAACAAAGTGCAGGTCGGCGACAGCCGTGGCCGCGTGTACTTCCACCTGGGCAATCCCCTGCCTGGTGCGGGCGCCGAAGCGGAGTGGCCCGCAGGCAAGGCCGACAACGGCTCGATCCGTGCACGCTTCGAGGATGAGCGGCTGGTCAGCCTGGCCTGCCCGGTCACGCCGTAGGGCGTGCGCGCTTCCATTGCAGCGGGCTCATGCCCATCTCGATCCGGAACATGTAGTTGAACGCCGACGCCGAGGCATAGCCCAGCTCGTGCGCGATTACCGTGGGCGAACGCCCCTGCGCCAGCCACTCGATGGCGCGCAGCAGGCGCAGCCGCAACCGCCACTCGCGCAGCCGCATGCCGGTCTCGCGTTCAAAGTGGCGCGCCAGGGTACGCGGCGATGCCCCCAGCAAGGGCGCCCAGTCCTCCACGCTGCGGGTATCGGCAGGTTGCTCGTACAGTGCCTGGCACCAGCGCTGCAGGCGCGCATCCTGCGGCCACGGCAGGTGCCGGGTGTGCTGCCGCTGGCGCGGCAACTGCGCAGTGATCAGGGTGCACAAGGTGGCGTAGTAGGTGCGGTCGTGATCGGGCACGGTGCGATCGAGTTCAATGATCAGTTCGCGCAGTAGCGGTGACACATCGAGTACCACGCAATGAGTGGGCATACCCAGTGCCGGCCCATCCGCCACGTAAAGATTGCGGAACGCCGAGGTATTCAACGCGCCCGTGTGATGGGACGTGCCCGTCGGCACCCACAGCGCCTGCTGCGGGGTGATCACGTGACGTGCCTGCCCGGCGCTGGCCTGCAGCACACCCGTGCTGGCGTGGACCAGCTGGTTCCAGCCGTGCACGTGCGGCGGGAAGCGCTCGCCCGCCTCCAGTCGCTGGCTGCGCGCCACCACCGGCCAGGGCAGACGCCGCAGCGGCGGCACCGGGACTTCGCGCCAACCCGGCGCAGTGGGTTCCGCCGCGGCCATGTGACGCCTCATCGACAGGATGGGTCATTCTATCGAAAGACGCGGTCACCTCTGTCCACGGACCATGGGCCCTTCCCGCTGCCCTCCCCACCCATGTCACTCTCGATCCCGCCTCCCCGCCGCGCCTGGCAGGTCATCACGGCCGGCATCTGCGCGCTGGTACTCACGGTCGGCCTGGCGCGCTTTGCCTACACCCCGCTGCTGCCGGTGATGCGGCTCGACGCCGGGCTCACGGCAGCCGGCGGCGGCTGGCTGGCAACGTTCAACTATCTGGGCTACCTGGCCGGCACTGTGCTGGTCGCCCGGGTCGGCGACATGCAGCTGAAATTCCGCTTCTACCGCATCGGACTGGTCCTGGCAGTGGTATCCACCGGCCTGATGGGCACCACCACGGACATGGCCACCTGGGGCGTGCTGCGCTTCGTGGCCGGCCTGTCCAGCACCGCCGGCCTGCTGCTCGCCTCCGGGCTGGTGCTCAACTGGCTGCTCGCCCATCAGCGCCGCCCACAGCTCGGCCTGCACTTCGCCGGCCTCGGGGTAGGGATCGCGGTCTCGGGCCTGGCGGCTGCGGCGATGGCCGATCAACTGGCGTCCTCCCGGCAGTGGATCGCGCTGGGCACCCTCGCGGTGGTGTTCCTGATCCCGGCCTGGGCATGGATGCCGCCGCCGGCAGCGATCTCCAGTGCCACTGGGGCCAACGCTCCCCCGCCACCCGGGCGGCGCTGGCGCTGGCTGCTGATCGCCTCGTACTTCTGCGCGGGGGTCGGCTTCGTGGTCAGCGCGACCTTCATCGTCGCCATCCTGGTGCAGACCCCTGCCTTCGCCGGCCACGGCAGTTGGGTGTGGGTCCTGGTCGGCCTCACCGCCATCCCCTCGACGTTTGCCTGGGATCGGCTCTCGAACCGGCTTGGACTGATCCGTGCATTGATGCTCGCCTATGCGTTGCAGGCTACGTCCTTCGTATTGCCCTTGCTGGATGGCGGGCTGTGGGCCGGCGCAGTCAGCGCCGTGCTGTTCGGCCTGACCTTCGCCGGCATCGTCAGCCTGACCCTGACCGTGGTCGGTCGCCACTACCCGCACAATCCTGCCAAGGCGATGGCGACGCTGACGCTGAGTTATGGCGTCGCCCAGATCATCGCCCCCGCGATCGCCGGCACGCTGGCGCGCGACAGCGGCAGCTACCAGGGCGCATTGGTGCTGGCGGCGATCATGATGGTGATCGGCATCGTGCTGTTGTGGTGCATGCCCGACGACGCACGATCCACCACGGGCTGATCAACTGCACCGGCGGAAAGCATCCGCCTGAACCGACGTTCATGCGCTTGGGTGATGTGCTCGGGCCCGCTGGATCAAGCACTTGGATGTGGGCGGACACGGGTTTGGAAACAAATGTGAAATTTTTTTCGCGAAACGCTTGCCGAACCCCTCATACCTCCGTATTATTCGCGTCCTCGCCAGCGGCAACGCAGCGATGAAGTGGCCGGGTAGCTCAGTTGGTAGAGCAGGGGATTGAAAATCCCCGTGTCGGCGGTTCGATTCCGTCCCCGGCCACCACAATTTCAGATGACCTGCAGAAATGCAGGTCATTTTTTTTGTCTGTTGTTCGGCGTCGCTACATCACGCAGCGTTCAAGGAAGGAGCTTCCGCACATGGTTCGTGCTTTGTTCGCCGCGCTGTTCGGCAAACGTCCTGTTGCCTTCCACAGCACATCCCCGATCGATGTGACCGTGCTGCGCCTCAAGCAGTCGATCCAGCATGGCCCGCGCCTCTCTGTCGCCGGAATGCGCGGGACGGCCTCCGCTCAACGGATCCGCCTGTGCTGGACGCGCCCGTTCGTGTCCAACTCTTTCAAGCCGTATTTCATCGGCCAGTGCATCCCCACCGAACGCGGCACGCGGCTTGAAGGTGCGTTCCAGATGCATCCCTTCATCCGCACCTTGATGATCGGCATGTTCGTCTGCCTGCTCATCGTTCCGTTGGTGGCGGTGGTGAAGCACTGGCAACACACACACGACCTCGCGCCTGCGCTGTTGGCCAGTCTGGCGGTGGTGCCTGCTGCCTACTTCATGGCCGGCGCGGTGCTGGTGATCGTCACGATCAGCCGCTGGGCCGCACGCGACGATGAAGCGATGATCGAGGCGGAGATCCATCGCGCGCTGCAAAGCGGGCACACCGCTCAGGGATGATTTCCGCGGGCGGGCCGTTGCGCGCCTTGCCGTCCATCGCCACGCGCTGGCATGCTCACCCGGCGGACAGGATCGTCTGCGGCCGCGCTTGTTCGTCCCCATGGCCGCACACACAGGGAGAGGTGATGTCCGAAAGCATCGAAGTGCTGCAGGCGCAGATCGCGCATCTGGAGCGAAACCAACGGCGACTGACGCTGGGCTGCGCAGCGGCCGGCCTGCTCACCATGGCCGCCTTGATGATGGGTGCAACGTCACAGCGCAGCGCCAGCTTTGATGTCATTGATGCGCAACGCATCAACATCAAGGAGCCTGACGGAACGTTGCGGCTGGCGATCTCCAATCGCACGCTGTTTCCTGGGGTGGTCATTCACAACAAGGAGCAAGCTCATCCGCGCCCGATGGCAGGCATGCTGTTCTTCAACGATGAAGGAACGGAAAACGGCGGGCTTATCTACAACGGTTCGCTCGACAAGAGCGGCAAACCCTCCAGCGGCATGAGCCTGACCTTTGATCGCTATCAGCAGGATCAGCAGATGCAACTGCTGGGCGTGGATGATGCCGGGACACACTACGCAGGGCTGACCTTCAATGACGTTGCCGATGGCCTGTCCCGCCCGTTCTTCTCCGAGCGGGACGAAGCACTTCATCGGAAGGGCATTCCTGCGATCATCGAGCGCGTGTTCCTTGGCAAGTCTGATGCGCGCGATGCCATGCTGACCCTGCGCGATGGTCAAGGAAAGCCGCGGCTTGAGTTGGTGGTCACGCCCTCGGGAGATGCCAAGGTGCGCTTCCTGGACGAGAGCGGCAACGCCACGCGGGAACTCTCCGCTGACAGTCGGTAGCGCGGGTGCCGCACGCTGCCACGCGCACGTCAGCGACGTGGGACGGCCACTGCATGACGGAATATTCACAATTTCCGCTCAGCCTATGCCTAAGCTCGCTGCGTCTTGTGTGGAGTGTCGACAATGCGCAGCCGCTATCTGATCAGTGCCCTGCTCGCCCTTGCCGCCACCGGGTCGGCCTGGGCGGCCGCGCCGGTGACCTCGGTGGAGGCGCTGGACATGGGCCGCTATGCCGGCCAGTGGCATGAGATCGCGCACCTGCCGGTGTCGTTCCAGAAGAAATGCGTGGGCGACATCACCGCCACCTACAGCCTGCGTGCCGATGGACGGATCAGCGTGCACAACGCCTGCCGCGAAGCCGATGGCGACCGCGTGGCAGCAGATGGCGTGGCGCGCCCGGTCGAGGGCCATCCCGGCCGCCTGCAGGTACGTTTCGTGCCGGACTGGCTGTCCTGGGTGCCGCTGGTGTGGGCCGATTACTGGGTGATCGCGCTGGACCCCGGCTACCAGTGGGCAGTGGTCGGCGAGCCGGACCGCAAGTACCTGTGGATCCTGTCGCGCTCACCGAGCATGGATACCGCCCTGTTCGAGCAGCTCAAAGCCCGTGCCGAAGCAATGGGCTATGACCTCGCCCCGCTGCGGGTGATGGCGCCGCTGGACTGACCCGGCCCGGCCTCACCCCACGCGCCGGGCCGGCCTGCCCCCACGACTAAAAGCACGTGGCCCCGTCATCCCGGTGCCCTACCCTTGCATCTCGCTGCCGCAGGCAGCGCGAACACCATACGCCGTAGTATGCTCACACCCATGCAACACCCGCCTGAGGATTGCGCCATGTCCCACCGCTTCCGTCCCCGCCTCGCCTTTGCCCTGATCGTCATCGCCTCGCTGGCCCTGACCGCCTGCAACAAGACGGTCAAACGCGTTTCCGAGCCGGCCGCCAGCGTGCAGGAGTTGACGGTGCGTGCCGATGGCAGCTGGACGATTGCGCTGCGCCTGCAGAACTTCAGCTCCATGCCCATGACCTTCGACAACGTCGCGCTGCAGTTGAAGGTGAGCGATGAGGATGCCGGCCAGCTGCAGCTGAAGCCCGCACTGTCCATTGGCGGGGTCTCGGCCGATGTGGTCAACGTGGACATCAAGCCGAGCTCGGGCGCCCGCCTGGTGATGGCCGATGCACTGGCCGGCAACCGCACCCTGGGCTATTCGCTCAAGGGCACGGTAAGCGCCACCCCGCAGGAAAAAAAGCAACGCACCTTCGAGATTGAAAGCCGCAGCACGCTCAACCAGGCCCCTGGCCTGCCCGGCGTCCTGCGCTGACCGGCGGGCTTTCCGCCACCCTTCGCCACTGATCGAGACTGTCCCCGATGAGCAGCTACACCGCCCCGCTTTCCGATATCCGTTTCGCCCTGCATGACGTGCTCAAGGTCGAGCCGCTGTTCGCGCGCCTTGGCCTGACCGATGCCACCGCCGATGTGGTGGATGCCGTGCTGGAAGAAGCCGGCCGTTTCAGTGCCAGCGTGCTGGCGCCGTTGAACAGCGTGGGCGATGAGATCGGCTGCGTCCTCGACCAAGCGACCGGCGAGGTCACCACCCCGCCGGGCTTCAAGCAGGCCTACGCCCAGTTCGTGGACGGCGGCTGGACCGGTCTGACCGCTGCACCGGAACTGGGTGGCCAAGGCCTGCCGCATACGTTGGGCGTGCCGCTCAATGAAATGATCAATGCCGCCAACCTGGCGTGGGGCAACTTCCCGCTGCTCTCGCACGGTGCGATCGAAGCGCTCAAGCAGCATGGCGAGGCCTGGCAGCAGGACGCCTTCCTCAAGCCGCTGATCGACGGCCGCTGGACCGGTACCATGTGCCTGACCGAACCGCATTGCGGCACCGATCTTGGCCTGCTCAAGACCAAGGCCGAGCCGAACGCGGATGGCAGCTATGCGATCACCGGCACCAAGATCTTCATCACCGCCGGCGAGCACGACCTCACCGACAACATCGTGCACCTGGTGCTGGCCAAGCTGCCCGACGCACCGGCCGGGGCCAAGGGCATTTCGCTGTTCGTCACCCCGAAGTTCAAGGTCGATCGCGAGGGCAAGGTGAGCGAGCGCAATGCGCTGCGCTGCGGCTCGATCGAACACAAGATGGGCATCAAGGGCTCGGTCACCTGCGTGATGAACTTCGACGGTGCCGAAGGCTACCTGGTGGGTCAGCCGCACAAGGGCCTGCAGGCAATGTTCACCATGATGAACACCGCGCGCCTGGGCGTCGGCCTGCAGGGCATCGGCCTGTCCGAGCGGGCCTACCAGAACGCACTGAAGTACGCCCGCGAGCGCCTGCAGTCGCGTTCGCTGAGCGGTGCGAAAAACCCGGAAAAGCCGGCCGACCCGATCCTGGTCCACCCGGATGTGCGGCGCATGCTGCTGACCATCAAATCGCTGGTCGAAGGCAGCCGCCTGCTGGCCCTGCACGCGGCCACCCTGATCGACGTCGCCCACCACGCCGAGGATGCCGGCGAGCGCGAACGCGCGGACACGCTGGTGAGCTTCCTGACCCCGATCTCCAAGGCCTGCCAGACCGAATGGGGTATCGAGAACACCTACAACGCGCTGCAGTGCTTCGGTGGCCACGGCTACATCCGCGAGCACGGCATGGAGCAGCTGGCCCGCGATGCGCGCATCACCACGCTGTATGAAGGCACCACCGGCATCCAGGCGCTGGACCTGATCGGCCGCAAGACCGCCTCCAGCCAAGGCGCGGGGCTGAAGCTGATGCTGGCCGAGATCGAGGCCTTCGCCAAGGCCAATGAAGGCAACGAAGCGCTGGCCGAATTCATTGCCCCGCTGCGCGCCAAGGCCGACGAGTGGGCCAAGCTGACCATGGCGACCCTGCAGCGCGCGGCCACCAACCCCGATGAACTCGGCGCAGCCAGCTTCGATTACCTGTTCTACTCGGGCTATGTGGTGCTGGCCTACTGGTGGGCCCGCAGCGTCGCCGCCGCCGAGGCCTCCGCGCAGAGCGATGCGTTCAAGCAGGCCAAGCGCGAGACGGCCCGCTTCTACTTCGCCCGCGTGCTGCCGCGCACCCTCAGCCACGCCGCCGCGATTCAGTCCGGCGCCGAACCGTTGATGGCGATGACCGACGCGCATTTCGGCGAAGGCTGATCGGCTGCCAGACCACCGACCAACGGTCGGTGGCTACCTGATTGCCGCGCAGGTGCCGACCGCCCGCCGGAATACCGACGCCTGATCGTCGGTAGGTGCCGACCGTTGGTCGGCACCCCGATACACCTTCTGGAGAAAAGCCCCCTTGATGTTCAAGGGGGCGCGCCAACGGCGCGGGGTTAAGGTGGAATGCCTGTCCGAATCGTTACGAATCGGGTAGGGGCGCAAGCCCCTATACCCAATTCGTAACGATTCGGGTATAAGCTGTTTTCCCGATGGAGACAGACACTACACGCTTGGGTCTGATCGATACCGGAGCCTCGTCCGCCCCGGTCGCCGAGGTGTCGCCGATCGTTACGCTGCATCGGCCCGGCTCGGTGAGGTTATTGGCCCTGGACGCCCATGGGCGCGTACTCGACTGGATCAATTGGCAGGACGCCTCCTGCCTCTACGCGCGTGGCGCGGTGGCCTGGACCCTGGGCGACCCCTGCCTGCACATCCACGGCGGCATCTGCCGCACCACCGGCCTGCAAAGCGGCTTGGACCTGCACCCGATCATCGCCGCCCGCGGGCATGCGCGCTCCCGCGCGATCGACCCCACCCCGAATCTGTCCAATCCCGCGCTGTTCGCGCGCGATTCGCACCTGTGCCTGTACTGCGGGCAACAGTTCAACCGCCCGCAGCTGACCCGCGACCACGTCATGCCGCTCTCCAAGGGCGGCCTGGACGTGTGGGAGAACGTGGTCAGCGCCTGCTTCCACTGCAACTCGCGCAAGAGCAACCGGACCCCGCAGCAGGCCAGCATGCCGCTGCTCGCCGTGCCCTATCGGCCGAGCTGGATCGAGCACATGATCCTGTCCAACCGCAACATCCTGGCCGATCAGATGGCATTCCTGAAGGCGCAGTTGCCCAAGCGTTCCAAGCTCTGCGCCTGAGCGCGCTGCGACGTTCTGTCGCAGCCTCCGTCACCGTTTACTCACTGAAAAGGCGGTTTGCTTGCCCCACCCTCATTTGGGGGGGAAAATAGGCGCTCAGAAGAAGCGCGATAAACATGATCGATTCCGCCCGCTATCCCCGCCTTGCGCGCATCCAGTCACCGGATGACCTGCGCAGGTTCGAAGAATCCGAACTGCCCGCGATCGCGGATGAACTGCGTGCCTACCTGATTGAGTCGGTCGGCAAGAGCGGCGGCCATTTCGGCGCCGGCCTGGGCGTGATCGAACTGACCGTCGCCCTGCACTACCTGTATCAGACGCCCGTCGATCAGCTGGTGTGGGATGTGGGTCATCAGACCTACCCGCACAAGATCCTGACCGGCCGCCGCGACGAGATCCACACGGTCAAGCAGAAGGACGGCGTCGCGCCGTTCCCCAAGCGCGAGGAAAGCGAGTACGACACCTTCGGTGTCGGCCATTCCTCCACCTCCATCTCGGCGGCGCTGGGCATGGCGATCGCACGCCAGGCCGAAGGCGATGACCGCAAGGTCGTGGCCGTGATCGGCGATGGCGCGATGACCGCCGGCATGGCTTACGAGGCGCTCAACCACGCCGGCGGCATGGAGCAGGAACCGAACCTGCTGGTGATCCTCAACGACAACAACATGTCGATCTCCGAGGCCGTGGGCGGGCTGACCAAGATGCTCGGCCGCGCCACCGGCAGCCGCACGCTCAATGCGCTGCGCGAAGGTGGCAAGAAGATCCTCGGCGACAAGAAGCACAACCCGACCGCGCGCTTCGTCAAGCGCTGGGAAGAGCACTGGAAGGGCATGTTCGTGCCGTCCACGTTCTTCGAGGAAATGGGCTTCCATTACACCGGGCCGATCGACGGCCATGACGTGCCGGCGCTGGTCGCCACGCTGAAGACGCTCAAGAGCCTGAAGGGCCTGAAGCTGCTGCACGTGATGACCACCAAGGGCAAGGGCTACGAGCGCGCCGAGGGTGACCAGATCGGGTATCACGCGGTCGGCCCGTTCGATCCGGACAAGGGCCTGGTCTCCAAGGGCGGGGCCAAGAAGCCGACCTATACCGACGTCTTCAGTGACTGGCTGTGCGATGCCGCCGCGGCGGAGCCGAAGCTGATGGGCATCACCCCGGCGATGCGCGAAGGTTCGGGCCTGGTGCGCTTCAGCAAGGAATACCCGGAGCGCTACTTCGATGTGGCCATCGCCGAGCAGCACGCGGTGACCCTGGCGGCCGGCATGGCCACCCAGGGCGCCAAGCCCGTGGTGGCGATCTACTCGACCTTCCTGCAGCGCGCGTATGACCAGCTGGTCCACGACGTGGCCGTGCAGGAGCTGGATGTGCTGTTCGCCATCGACCGCGCCGGCGTGGTCGGCCCGGACGGGGCGACCCATGCCGGCAACCTGGACCTGAGCTTCCTGCGCTGCGTGCCGCACATGGTGGTCATGGCACCGTCCGATGAGGCCGAATGCCGCCAGATGCTGACCACCGGCCTGCGCTACGCCGGCCCGGCTGCGGTGCGCTACCCGCGCGGCAGCGGGACCGGCATCGCCGCCGGTACGGATCTGGCCACGCTGGAGATCGGCAAGGCCGAGCTGCGCCTGCAGGGCAGCCGGATCGCCCTGCTCGCGTTCGGCAGCACCGTGACGGCCGCCGAACAGGTCGGCCGCGAACTGGGCCTGACCGTGGTCAACATGCGTTTCATCAAGCCACTGGACCGGGCCCTGCTGCTGGAACTTGCGCAGCGCCATGAAGGCTTCGTCACCATTGAAGACAACGTGGTTGCCGGCGGTGCCGGCTCCGGCGTGGCCGAGCTGCTCAATGCCGAGAACGTGCTCAAGCCGTTCCTGCACCTGGGCCTGCCGGACAGCTTCCAGCACCATGCCAGCCGCGAAGACCTGCTGGCCGACGCCGGCATCGATGCCGCCGGCATCCGCCAGGCCGTGCTCAAGCGCTGGCCGATGCTGGTCAAGAGCGGCCAGACGCTCAGCGCCGCCGGCTGAATCACGGCGCCCCCCCCACTTGGTGAGCGCTCAGGAAAAGCAGCGAGGCCGCGTCCCATCGACGCGGCCTCGTCCGTTTGAGCGCTCAGGGGGCGCTCAAGCGCGGTGCACCGGCCATCAGTAGATCTGGAACTGGGCGCGGCAGCCGCCATCCACCCAGACGCCGGTGCGGTCCCAGCCCCAGGTCCGCCCTTCGATACAGGCGTTACGCGAGGTCTGGCGGATCAGTCGCGCCTCGCGGCGGACATTGGCCACGCAGCGCTGACGGCGATGGTCGTTGGAATCGCAGGTCAGGATCTGGCCCCGGCCGTTGTTGCCGCCGCCGTTGTGGCCCCAGCCACCCCCACCGCCATTCCAGCGGCCGCCGCGGCCGCCCTCGGCGATGAACTCGGCCCGGCAGCCCTGCGTCACCCACACGCCGTTGCGTGCCTGGCCCCAGGTCTGGCCTTCAACGCAGGGCGAGCCGGAAATCTGCCGCACCAGGCGCGCGCGTCCCGGCAAGGCGCACTGCTGCGTCCGGTTCTTGATCGATTCGCAGCGCACCGGACCGCCGTTGTAACCGTCGTCGTAATAGCGGTCGTAGTTCTGCGCCTGGGCGCCGCCGGCCAGCGCCATCAGCGCCGGCACCACGGCCCAGCGCAATCGTCTGGCGGCCTGGGAAGGGCTCGTGTTCGACATGGGATCCTCGTTGCGTGTTGGGGGAGGCGCACAGGATCGGTGATCGTCCGGCGGCGCGACATAGGCCAGAAGTCGCTGATTTCATCCCCTATTTAGGTACCCGACGCGAGGCTGACTGGACGGACGGCAGGCGGTCACATCCGCACGGACAGCCTTGGATGGCCGGCTCAGCCGTAGCGGACGGCGTCCACGTAGGTCTCCAGCACCTGCACCCGGACGGCGCTGCTGTCGCCGGTCTCGGCATAGTGCTCGCGTGCCAGGGCATCGGCGAAATCGAAGGCGGTGGCCCCGCTTCGGAACGCAATCGGTGCGGATTTGGCCGGATGCACGACGTGCCAGCGGCGTTCGATGTGTTGCAGTTTGATCACCATGCGGATCGTTCCTTTGCGGCATGCCTGGGCGAAAAGCTCACGACGGGAGGGGTCCATCCCTCAGCAGGAACGATAGAGCAGGTTGAAGCCCGTTGTTATCGGATTAGTCTGATTTTGCTCAGCCGTCGGTGCCCAGGAACCGGAACGGTTCGGACGGCTGGAACCGGGGCAGCGCGTCGCCGGCGAATACATTGCGCTGGTCCGGCCCGAGGTCGAGTTTCAACACCGGGGCGCCGCGCGAGAAATCGGCCTTGTTGAGATCCACCCAGAAGGTATTGGGCGTCATCGCCGATTCAAAGAAATACAGCTTGCGCTTGTGGTCGGCCACCGTCCGCCAGCGCGTGGAGGAGATGTTCGGCTCGCCCGGCGTGGTGATGCCATACGGCACGGACACATTGCGGATCACGCTGAACACACTGGCCAGTGCCACCACGGGATCCTCGCTTTTGGGAATCGCGTTGATGTAGAACTTCGCGCGCGCAAAGCGATCGGCCGAGCGGTTGGTGCCGGGCAGCATCACGGTGCCACCGATCTCCTGCCAGTACGCGTTGAGCGCCAGTTGCTGATCGAACACAGGCGAGTTGGTCATCACCTGATAGGCGCGATCGTGATGGATCACCTGCTTGCCGTTGATGTATTCCACGATGGCGCTGTCGCCGCTGGCGTCGGACAGGGACAGGTGCAGCGTGGCCAGCCGGGACTCGCCCGGCACCTTGTCCGTCACGATCGAAAACGGCTCGCGCTCAAGGGCGGCGACGGCCTCGGCAACGGTGGCGAAGTTGTCGAGCACGTATTGCGCCCACAACGAGATCGCCAATCCCGGTTTGCTGCCCCGTTGCTGCGGGTACTGCGATTCTGCCAGCCACAACAGATTGGCTGACAACCCTGCTTCGTTGAGTCCATCGGTGGTGGAGATGTCATACCCGGTGGCGACCACGCTGCCGTAGCGCGAGGTCCAGCGGATCGAGCGAGGGCCGGCCTGGCCATCACGGTCGATGCCTTTGGGCAGCACCCACAGGTTGGTGGCCACATCGCTCTTCCAATCCATCGAGCGGGCCGTGATCACATCCTGGTTGTCGCCCAGGTACACCACGCGGGTGCAGGCATCGGCCTGGGCGGAGACACAGGTGAGCGCCGCAGCGAGTGCGATGTGACGCATCGAAAACAGTGTTTTCATGACGTGCCTCCTGGCAGTGGTGCTGACAACCTCGCGTCAAACCTGATACCGGCGACGTCCATCCAGGCAGGTCGCACGCATCCTGCTTCAACGCATCATCGCGTTCCGCAGTGCTCGTCACGGACTACAACGCAGCATCGGCAGAATCGCCCAGCGTCATATCAGCCCACGCCCGGTGATGGAGGAGTGAACCCTGCATCCTGCCGCCTACTGCGCTGCACCGCCTGCCGGGCCGGCGAAACGCTGATCCCACGCGGGATCAACCATCCTTGTTCTTGCCGCCGAAATCGAGCGGCTTGCTGTCGCCGCCGCGATCGTCATTGAACCGGATGTTCAACTCATTGCAGCGGCTTTCGCGGCGGGCGACCTGCGTCGGCAGGTCCTTTACCTGTGGCGAATCCTCGCACTGCGGGCGCGAGGCGACATCGTCATAGGTGGCGCAAGCGGACAGGCCGGACAGGGCCAAGCCGGATACCACGATCACACCGAACAGCGAACGTCTGCGCATCGAACCGGCACCAGAAAGGGGGGCGGGTCCGTTGTCCCACGATGCCCCGGCCCGATCACCTGCCATTGGTCATGCCAGGGACACCCCCGGGAACGGCCGCGGGTCCACCGGCAACACCACCAGGAACCGCGCGCCGCCGCCCGGGGCGCTGTCCACCGCGATGGTGCCGGCATGGCGCAGTACGATTTCGCGCGCCAGGTGCAGGCCCAACCCACTGCCACTGCCGCTGGGCCGCAACCGGTGGAACGGCTCGAACACGGACAGCCGTTCGGCCTCCGGCACGCCCGGGCCTTCATCACTGACCGACAGGCCCCCATCGTCATGCAGCGCCACGGCGATCATGCCGCGGCCGCCACCGTGGGCGATGGCGTTCTGCAGCAGACTGGCGATGACCCGGTGCAGCGCATGCGGATCCCCGCGGACCCAGATCGGCTGATCCGGAGCATCCACCGAAAAGCCGTAGCCGGCATCCACCACCAGTGGCGCGACATCGGCGGCCACGTCGCGGGTCAACGCGGAAAGATCGATACGCTGGGACTGGCTGCCGTGCCGGTCCAGCCGCTGCAGATCCAGCAGCTGCTCGGCGATGTTGCTCAGCCGGCTCAGGTCCAGCTGCAGGCGCGAACGCGCATCACCGGGCGGCAGATCGGCCAGGCGGGTGGCGAGGATCGCGATCGGCATGCGCAGTTCATGCGCTGCACCGGCGAGGAAGCGATCCTGCGCATCGTAGCTTTCGCCGATGCGGCGCACGGCCGCGTTGAAGGCGTCCACCAGCGGATAGATCTCCAGCGGCACCGCACGCGTATCCAGGCCGCTGCCGCGCTCGTTGACCTGGATCGCTGCGGCCTGCGCCGCCACGCGGTTGACCCCGCGCAGCGCGCGATGGATCACCCATGGCGCCACCACCAGCGTGATCACCAGCACCGGCAACGCGATCCAGCCGCCCAGATAGCGGAAGATCAACAGCAGCTGCCGCACGATGCTGCGTTCGGGAATGCCGCCTACCGCCACGTGCAACCGCCCTTCCGGCCGAACAACGACCACCACGCGCACGGCAAGCGCATCGGCATTGATGCGGGTACGGATGTCGGTCTGCTCGATCTGATCCAGCCGTGCCACCAACTGACGGTACTGCACGGGAACATCGCCATGTACCAGGCGTCGGCCACGCTCATCGGCCGCGGCGAACCAGAACGTCGCCGGCGGCCGTGGCACGGCCAGCGCTACCTTCGGCAGATCCGCCTCCAGTCCCTGGGCACCGAAGGTGATGGCCGATGCGATCTGGTCGCTGGTCTTCCAGTCGATATAGGCCGAACGGCGGTCGCCGTAGGTCAACACCATCGCACTCAAGGCCAGGGCGATCGTGGCCGCCTGGATCAGGCAGACCTTCCACACCAGGTTGAACGCCAGGGAATCGGGTTTGAGCAATCTCACGGCGTGTCCTTGAGCAGATATCCGATGCCGCGCATGACGTGGATCTCCACGCCCGCGTCGGCTTCCAGCAGCGCTTTGCGCAGCTTGGAGACGTGCGCATCCAGCGCATTGGATTGGATCGCATCGTCAAAGCCGTACACGGCTTCCAGCAACGAGGCGCGGCCCACCGTGCGCCCTTGCCGCAGTGCCAGTGCCTCGAGCACCAGCAGCTGCCGCCGCGGCAGCGCCAGCAGCACCTCGGACACGCGGGCTTCGCGCGCCACGAAATCGAACTGCAGCCGGCCCAGCGACAACACCGGCAGGGTGATCTGCGAGGGCCGCCGCGAGATCGCGCGGATGCGCGCGAGCAGCTCTTCGACCGCGAACGGCTTGGTCAGGTAATCATCCGCACCCACGTCCAGGCCGGTGACCCGATCGGCCACCGAATCGCGCGCGGTCAACATGATCACCGGCAGGTTGGGCACGCGCTCACGCGCGATCCGGACGAAGCTGGCACCGTCGCCGTCGGGCAGCTGCCGGTCCAGCAGCAGGATCTGATGGACGCCGGCCTTGAGGGCTTCATCGGCCTGCGCCATCGTGCCGACCACGTCGATCACCATGCCGTGGCGCGCCAGGCTGACCTGGATCGCGCTGGCCATTTCCGGGTCATCTTCCAGGAGAAGAAGGCGCATGGGGCGGTGCCTTGCGGGGTACGAAGGAGGCGATGGTACCGCGCAGCCGGACGTAACGTTCCGACAATGTAGGGCGCCCACCATGACACTCCGGTTGTTCCCCCTCGGCAGGTCCATGCACGTCCGTTTCCGTTCTCCGCGCCCTTCCCTTCCGCTGTTTGGCCTGGCCCTGGCCAGTGCGTTCACCGCCGCCACTGCGCAGGCGGCTGATGCCCCCAAGGGCGCCAGGAAAAGCAGCATCGGCATCGCCGTCGTCGCACTCAAGGCCCCCTACGCCGGCTATGACACCGATCGTCTGGCCGCCCCGATCGTCAGCTGGGAAGGCCGTTCGTTCTTCTTCCGCGGTGGCAGCGTGGGCTATCGCCTGCACCAGACCGCGCAGTCCGAGCTTGCCCTGACCGCCTCGCCATACGTGATGCGCTTCAAGCGCCGCGACAGCCACGACCCGCAGCTGCGCCAGCTCGACAACCGCAGCCTGTCCGGCATGCTGGGCGTCTCCTGGCGGCACCAGGCCGAATGGGGCGTGCTGCAGGCCAATGCGCAGGCGGAAGTCACCGGACATGGCGGCGGCTTTTCGGCCGATGCCCGGTACGCCTACCCGATCCCGGCCGGCCGCGTGACCTTCATGCCTGCGCTGGGCGTGACCTACACCAGCGCCGATCTCAACGACTATTACTTCGGCGTCAGTGAACGCGAAGCGGCACGCAGCGGCCTGGCGCAGTACTCGGCCGGCAGCGGTGTGTCGCCCTACATGGACATCGCCGCCGTGATGCCGCTGGGGCCGCGCTGGACCGCGACTGCGTCGATCCGCCGCACCTCGCTGGCCGATGCCGTGCGCGACAGCCCGATGACCCGTGGCGACCACATGGATACCGCCGCACTCTCCCTCAGTTACGGATTCTGATCATGCGTCAGGGAATCGTACGTCGTGTCGCGGATCTGGCCTTGCAGATCGAACCGGACCGCGCCGCCGTTCTTGAATGGATTCTGCATTCCCCACTGCCCGCGCTCGACGGGCAAACCACGTTCGAACTGGCCTGCGAGGGCCAGGGTGAACGCGTCGTCGCGCTGCTGGACACCCTGCTGCGGCAGGGTGATCCGATCCTGCCGCGCGGCTGATTCCTCGTTTTCCCCCCACCGGTGTCCTGGAGGCGCGAATGAACAACGCAACCGATACCCCGCTGCTGCAAGCAGCCAACGATGACCTCGCCGCGCACGCGATCGTGGCCAATCTCCACCGCGCGATCCAGCACCGCATGGACCGCGACAGCCAGGCCCACGGCCGTTTCTCACGGGCTTACATCGCCGAGCTGTTCGACATCGGGCGCACCATCAGTCCGGCATGTCGGCCGCACCAGGTCGACAGTGAATGGATCACCGCCCGACGTTCCTGGCTGGATACGGTGCTGGGCGAGCATCCGTTGGACCGTCGCGACGCGCAACTGACCGCTGCACGGCACGCCGCCGATGGGTTCCTGCTCCGCGCCTGCGTGCTCGGCTGTGACGCCACACCGGAGGCCGCGACCGAGCGCGTACGCGATGCCCTCATTGCCATGACCCGGCCGCCGCACTGAGTGACGAAACGCCGCCGCTACGTGCACATGACCGCCGGAATCACCGTGCTACATTCCGGCCAAGGGGCAGGCTGACTGCTTCTTGATGCCGGTATCGGCCGGCCCGGAGCGTGCCCATGCGGTGTTCGGCCCTGCTGCTGTCCCTGCTGTTTTGCGGTGCGGCGCATGCCCAACAGGACGCGCCGCCGGACCTCGCCTTCGACCGCCCCGGCATCGGCTTCGCCGCCTCGACACTGCCCCGCGGTAGCGTCGCGCTGGAGGCGGGACTGCCCAGCTTCAGCCGCGACCGCGACAGCGCGGGCGTGCTGAGCACGCAGTACAGTGCCGACATCACGCTCCGGATCGGCTTGGTCGAGCATCTCGAACTGCAGGCCTTCACCTCGCCCTGGAACCACCTGCGGGTGGCGGCGCGCGATGCACCGGCCGAGCGCAGCAGCGGTGCGGGTGACCTGGGCGTCGGACTGAAGTTCGCCCTGCCCTTGTCGTCGGAAAAGCACGCCGTGGCGCTGCTGGCCAGCACCACGTTCGCTACCGGCTCGCGCGACTTCAGCGAGGGCGCCACGCAGTACGCGCTGGGTGCGAGCTATGAGTACAGCTTCAATGATCGCTGGACCGGGGCCCTGTACGCCAATGTGGCCCGCGGTGGCAGCGAGGACAGCGTCACCTGGGCGCCGAGCCTGAGCTTCGCTGCCACCGATACCGTCAGCACCTATCTGGAAGCCGGCTTCACCGACACCCACGGCGAGCCCTCGACCGGGATGGCCGGCGCAGGCGTCACCTGGATGGTGACCCCGACGGTGCAGCTGGATGCCTCATTCGATGTGGGGCTGGATGACGACAGCCCGGACACACAGGCCGGGATGGGGGTATCGCTGTATTTCGAGTGAGCCTTGCGAGGCTCGTGCAGCCTCACCAACGAAAAGGCCTGCGCGAAACCGCGCAGGCCTTTGTCTGGGACTGCAGTGTCTTTACGCGGCCGGTCAGGTCACTTTCTTGGCGATGGTCATGCCCAGCACGAACAGCACCACAGCGATGATGATGCCCGCCCAGAACAGGAACTTGGCGATGCCGATCGCGGCGCCACCGATGCCCGCGAAACCGAGGGCGCCGGCAATGAGGCCGATGACAGCAAAAATGATGGCCCACTTGATCATGATGATCCTTTCCCCGAATCGGGTTGAATGACAGGACTCCACGGTAGCCAGCCGGCTGTCTCACCTTCGTGAACGCGCCGACTGAACGGCGTGAAGTCAGGCGCGCGGCGCCAGGCGCATTTCCATCGGCTGGTAGCGCAGCCCGGAGGATTCCGCAGCATCGGCGCTGCAGGCAAAGCCGTAACGCTCATACGCAGGCACCGACGAGAGCGATGCGCTGACGGTCAGGACCTCCACACGCGCCTGCTCGATCATGGCCGCCATCAGTGCCTTGCCGATGCCCTGCTGCTGGACCGCCGGGTCGACGAACAGCATGGCGACATGGCGCCCTTCCTTGAGCTCGGCGATACCGATGATCCGTTCCTCCTGCGCGTAGGCGAACATCAGAGTGTCCTGCGCCATGCGCGCACGGAACCCTTCCACCGAGGCGATACGGCTGAAGGTCTCGACACCCAGTGCAGGCAATGATTCCGCCACCGATCCCATGAAGGCCGCCATGCATACACGGCTGGCCTGTTCGAGATCCGCTGCCACCAAGGGTCTTACCGCCATCTGCATCTCCTTCCACGTCCATGAAGTCAGCGATCACTCTACCCCGCTGGCCCCACCCCGCGCACGCCGCGCCAGCGGATCGACACCCGCTCAGCGCACGGCCTCGACAAAGACGGGATTGGAGTAGAACCACAGGTCCTGCCAGGGATCTTCACCGGGCACATCGGGCAGCGGCGTCACCTCCGCAGTACTGCTGCCGCGGGCACGGACGAAACCGCCCCGGGTGGGGACCGGCAACACCCAGGACACCGAGCGCCATGCGCCGTCCACCTGCCAGTCGCTGGCGCCGAACACACGCGTTTGCATCACAGGCCCATTGCCACCGCCGGGGCCGCCCACGATCAACTCCACGTGATCCAGCACCGGGTGCCGCCCAGCGTGATTGGCTGAGGCCGGTACACGCACCCGCAGTTCCACGCGCATGGAGGCGCCAGGCGACATCGACAGCGTGCCGCCCATCGTGGCACTACGTGCCTCGTCGTCGTTCGCAGTCGCACGCAGCTCCAGTGCATCGATCAGATCACCGGTGACCGCGAACATCCGTCCGTGTCGAAGGCCATCGAGGATGTCCTCGGCGTCCCGCCGCGCCCAGACATGGGTCTTGCTGTACTGGCCCGGATCGAAGTCACTGCCGCCATCACGCTGGTTGATGTGCGAATCGGAGCTGGCCGTGATCCAGAAGCGATGCCCCTCGGACAACAGCGTGTCCCAGATGCCGCCGACCGTCGCTGTCATCTGGTCGAAACCGCCCAGGGTCGGTGCATCCGCATTGCGATACAGGCCGCGATGGACACGGGTGGCCTGATGGCCCGGCGCGCCTTCCATGCCAACCAGCACCTGCGGTGCGGCCGCATGCCAGGCACGCAGTTCATCGGGCGCGACGTCGCCCCACCGGCCCATGGCGGTGGCAGTGCGCGCGGGGTGATTGATGAACATCAACGGCGGCGCCGGCAGCGACCGCATGTGGGCCAGTGCATCGAGCATCGTCTGCCCGTCGTCGCGGCTTCCCTGCAGCGGCTCGCTGCGGCCGTAATCGCGTTCGATCGCGACCAGCTGCTCGCGCTCATCCGGGCCGGGGGCGATGATCAGCGAGGCGTGCTCGCCGGCCGGTACATCGAATTCCATGCCGTTGAACTGGATCAGTCCGGGCACCTCGCGCCGGGCATCCAGCAGCGCCGGCCACGCATGGTCCCGGGTGACCGCCGAATGCCCCGGCCCGCCATGATCGGTATGCACCACCCAGGCCAACCCATTGGCGAGCGCCTGCCGGGCGTTATGCGTACGGGTGTAGGACGAGTCGCCGCCACGGATCGGCGTGGGCGGTGTGGTCCTGCGATCCCAGTCCACGCTCCACTCGCTGTGGACGTGGTGGTCGCCGGCCTGCCAGCTGCGGCCGGCATCGTCATCGGCCGCCTCGGAGACCATTGGCCACGCCAGCACGGCCACAAGCGGCAGGAAGAAAACATGTCGCATCGGATGTTCCTCACAAACGGGCAGCCGCATCCGGGGCACGCGCACGTGCCTCCGGATGCACCGCGAAGGTGGCTCAGAAATCCGCGCGCAGGCCGAGGCTGATGCGGCGACCGGAGCGCTCGTACATCGTCGGGAACGCGGGATCCATCGTGTAGCCGGTGGTCGCCTGGTTGGTCAGGTTGATGCCCTTCAGGCTGAGCTTGATGCTGTCGGTCAGGCGGTAGCCGATCGACACATCCACCTGGCCGTAGTCATCGCGCCAGATCGGGTACATGTTGTAGCCGATCGATTCAACGTACTCACCCTTGTGGTTGTACGACACGCGCGCGTCGAAGCGCTCGTTCTCGTAGTAGACGGTCATGTTGTACGACTTCTCCGAGAGCCCCGGCATCGGCGTGCTCACGCCCAGATCGGATTCACCGGCCAGCGAACTGTCCAGCATCGTGTAGTTGGCATTGATCCCGAAGCCTTCCAGCGAACCGTGCAGCATGCTCAGCGGCAGCTGCGCGATCAGCTCGACGCCTTTCACAACGTAGGTGCCATCGGCATTGATCGGCTGGTACACGTCGAAATCATAGGTGCCGTTGAGCGAGCCGTTGGCGTTGTACACCGCCACATCCGGCACCACGCCGGTCAGCGCATTGATCACCACGCCGTCAATCTTCTTGTGAAAGTACGAGGCCGCCAGCAGGCCGCCGTTGTCCAGGTACTTCTCCAGACCCAGCTCCCATTGCTTGGCATAGGTCGGCTGCAGGTCCGGGTTGCCATCGGTGAAACGGAACGAGCTCCAGCTGGCGGTGCGCTTGTAGGCGATGTCGGTCAATGCCGGGCGGATGAAGGTCTTGGAGGCGGCACCCCGCAGCACCATTCCCTCGGCCAGTTCGGCGGTCGCATTCAGGCTCGGCAGCAGATCGTTGTAGCTGCCTTTGCGCAAGACGGGCGTGTCGGTATAGCCGGTGCTACCGTCTGCCCGCTGGATCGGGTGGAAGCCGGAGGACTGCACCGAGGTATCCACATAGCGCACGCCCGCGTTGATCGAGACCGGCACGCGGCCCACATCGAAGCCGATGTCGGTCATCGCGTACAGACTGGTCACGTTCTCGTCGACCCGGTAGTACTGGCCCGGATCGAATGGCGTTGCGAAGCCCGGATAGCGGAACGCACTGCGTGCGTAGTCGTTGGAGACCATCTTCCAGTCCAGGTCCTTCACCGAATAGCCACCGCCGGGCACGATATCGGCGATCGACTGCAACGGACTGTCGGCCAGGGTGCGCGTGTTCACCCAGCTGTTGTTGCCCGGGCCCGGCCCGTAGATCTTGGCCTCTCCGTATTCGCGCTGCTTGGACTTGTCGGTGTAGCGCGCGCCGAACTGCACGCTGCGCAGCGCCGGCAGGAAGGCCAGTTCCAGCGCCTTGGTCACATCCACCTGGGCGGCATACTTGTCATCGCTGACCTTCTCCAACGTCGTCTCATACGCTTCGAACAGATACTTGTCCGAGGCGTTGTACATGTCGATGCTGGCCGGGTTGGCGCTGGGTATCGTCTCGCCACTCTTGCCGGTCCAGCGGGTTCGCGAAGGCGCGTAGGCCACATGCTTGAGGTTGCTGGCATCCAGCGTCTTGTCGGCGCCGGAGTAACCGACCATCGCATCCACGCCCCAGGTGTCGCCCTGCCAATCCATCGCCACGCTGTACTGGCTGAAGTCGGTCTTGTTGATCCGTTCCTTGCTCAGCATCTCGTGCTGGGTGGCGGTGTAGGACACATCGCGCAGCACCACGATGCCGTACTGCGACAACGTGCTGGCGTCGTAATCGTGGATGGTCTCCAGCGTGCTGCGGCTGGACGCCGAATATGCAGCCGCGTCGTACTCGTCTTCGGTGGTGTCGTAGCCGCCGCGCATCGCATCGAAGGTCAGGCTGAAACGGCTGCTCGGATTGTATTGCAGCGAAGCGGTGGCACCCCACTTGTCCTGGTCGTTGACGAAGACACGGTCGCCCACTTTGTCCTGGAACACGATCAGGTTGCTTTCATCGGTGTTGTTGCGGTTCTTGACCACCACGCCGGCATCGCGCGCCAGCACGGCAGCAGCCTGCGTGCCGCGCGTGCCGGACGCACCGAGGAAGCGCGACATCGGGCGGAAGTTGATGCCCGAGGTGGCGTCCGTGCGGTTGCTGCGCTTGGCGGTGGCGAAGGACACCAGGCCACCCCAGTCGCCCCAGGTGTCACTGGCCAGGAAGGAGAATTTCGGGTCGACCTCTTCAGAGATCGAGTTGTGCGCCCCTTCCACCGACGCGACCAGCTTGCGGCCGGTGTAGTCGAACGGGCGCGCGGTGGAAATCTGCACCGAGCCGGCGATGCCGCCCTCTTCGTCCGCGGCGGTCGGCGATTTCAACACCGTCACCTGCTGGATGATCTCCGAGGCGAAGATGTCAAACTCGATGTCACGCCCGCCGCTGCCCGATGCCGTGGCCAGGTTGTTGATCGAGACATGGGTGTACTCCGACGGCAGGCCACGCACGTTGACGCGGCTGCCCAGGCCCTTGTCACGTTCGATGGTCACGCCCGGCATGCGCTGCAGGGCTTCGGCCAGGTTCTGCTCGGGAAAATCGGCCACGTCGGTGGCCACGATCGAGTCGGAGAAACCGATGGTGGCGCGCTTGATGTCCACCGCCTGCTCCAGGCTGCGGCTGTAGCTGCCGACCACGTCGATGCGCTCCAGCTGTTGCAGGCCGGCGCCTTCGGCCGCGGGGGCCGCTTCAAGTGCCACGACGGATGTGGCGACGGGCACGGCGGACGTGCCCGACGGTGCGGCGTCACTGCGTGCTTCGATGGTGACCGTGGTGTCGTTGAGATAGCGGTAGCGCAGCCCGGTGCCGTCCAGCAGCTGCTCCAGCGCCTGCTGCGGGGCCAGCCCCGCCGGCATCGCGCGGGTACGCGGGTTGCCGGCCTGCTGCGCGTTGTAGACAAACTGCAGGCCCGTCTGGCGCGACAGATCGTTGAGTGCACGGTCCAGCGGCTGGGCGGGAATCGCCTCGCTGGCCACGCGGGTGTCCTGCGCGGTGGCGGTGACGGCGGCGCTCTGCAGGGCAAGAGCGATCGAAAGGAAAAGAATGCGGCGCATCGTAGAAGTCCAGTGGGGTGGTATGAGCGTCGCGAGACGGAATCGTTCGCGCTTGCCTGGACTACGAGGGCGCAGGGCGAGGATCGGGCACCGGTATTTCGATGAATTTTTTTTGACAGCCGCTCGGCATGCGCCGCGCGATGACGCGCGGATAGCGCAATTACGGCTGTTTCGTGTTGATTTCCGCCGCCGATGGGCTGCTCACGTGGATCTGATTACCGACCACGCGTGTGCGCAGCGATGGCTGCTGATCGAGGAAGGTACGAAGCGATGAAAGATCGTCGCCGCGCAGGTTGCCGGTCAGTCGCAGTGCCCCGGCGACATCGTCGTCCACCTGCAGACGCACGTTGTTGAGTCGATTGAACTGCTCGACCACCTCGCGCAGCGGTTCGTCCTGGAACACGACGCGTCGTCGCCACCACGCGGTCATCGTGTCGGTGTGCTGCTGGCGGAGGCTGACGGTCTGATCGCGGTAGTCGATGTGGGCGCTCTGCCCGGCATGCAGGTCGGCCAGCAGGCGTCCCTGACCGGAATCGCCGCGCACCTGTACGCTGCCTTCGGCTACCTCGATGCGCGCCTGCTCGCGCCGCAGCGACACGTCGAACGTCGTGCCGATATCGCGCACCTCCAGCCCGGCCGCATGCACCGCGAAGGGACGGCGCTCCTCGGCCACCACAAAGCTCGCCTGCCCGCGCGAGAGCTCCACGCGGCGGCTCAACAAGGTGAAGCGGATCGACAGTTCACTTTCCGCGTTCAGATGCACGACGGTGTGGTCCGGCAGCGCAAATCGCTGCGGTGCGCCGTGTGCCGCCACATAGTGGCGGGTCTGTGGCCACGCCATGTGCCCGGCGAACGCAACGCCCAGCAGCAACGCGGCCGCCGCGGCGATGCCCGGCAGGTGCCGGCGCGGCGCACGGGAGGCCGCGGGCGGTGGCGGGCGTCGCCGTACCGGCAAGGCCACCACGTTGTCGTCGGCGGGCGGTGGCCCGGCGGCGATCAGTGCATCCAGATCCACTGCCATGTCGCGCAGCGCATCGCCGAGTTCGGTGGCGACGCGGCTGACCGTGATGTACTCGCGCAGGTGCGCCGGTGAGGTCACCAGCCACGTCATGAACTGGCGTTGTTGTTCGGCGGTCAGCCCGCCCTGGCGCTGCAGCGCATGCCAGTGCGCGGCCTCGCTGGCGAGGGAAGGACGCGGTGCGGGAAACTCGCTCACCACGCCTCCGCGTGGCCGGCCAGTGCACGGCGGCACACGGAAAGTCCGCGTACCACGTGCTTCTTGACCATGTGCGAGGACACGCCCAGCCGCTCGGCGATTTCCTTGTAACTGAGGCCGTCACGGTACTGCATCACCAGCACCGCGCGGGTGTGCTCGGGCAAGGTGCCCAGCAGGGCCTGCAGCTGCACGCGGCGCTGCTCGCGCTCGGCGGCATCCTCCACGGTTTCTTCGCCGCTCAGCAGCGTGGTGAGGTGTTCAAGATCGTCGATGGGCAGCATCGACCAGCGCCGCCGCGCGGCCTGCTCGCGTGCGAGATTCTGCGCGACGGTAAACAGGTAGGCCTCGGGATTGGCGATTGCCTCGCCTTGATCCTCATGTGCGCGCAGCAAGCGCAGATAGGTCTCCTGCACCATGTCCTCGGCATCCTGGCGCGCGCCGCGGCGGGTGAAGAATCCCCGCAGCACCGGCCCCTGCTCCAGAAACATGCGCGCCAAACGCCGTTTTGCGTGTTCGGCCACGATCCCACCTCGCCCCCAGGTGCGGCGAAGGTACGTGGCCTGCATGACGATTCGATGACGCAGGCGACACGGTACCGCCGCGCGGCGATACCGTGGACACGCGCCTCAGGTGGTACGAACGTCGATCAGGTCAATCAGAACGTGTGTTCCGGGCCGGGGAAGGTGCCTGCCCCAACCTCTTCCGCGAACTCACGCGCGGCCTTCTGCAACACGCCATGCATATCCGCGTACTGCTTTACGAAGCGCGGCAGCTTGCCGGTGCGCAGCCCGGCCATGTCCTGCCAGACCAGCACCTGTGCATCGCAATCGCTGCCGGCCCCGATGCCTACCGTCGGAATCTTCAGCGCGGCGGTGATCTGTGCGGCGACCGCGCCGGGCACCATCTCCATCAGCACCGCGAACGCACCTGCGGCTTCCAGCGCGCGCGCTTCCTCGATCAGCCGTGCGCCATCCTCGCCCCGCCCTTGCACACGGAAACCACCGAGCTGGTGCTCCGATTGCGGGGTGAAGCCGATGTGCGCCATCACCGGGATGCCGCAGCTGACCAGCTTGCGGACCTGCGGCACCATCTCGATGCCGCCCTCCAGCTTGACCGCATGGGCGCCGCCTTCCTTCATGAAGCGCACCGCCGTGTGGAAGCACTGCTCCGGCGAGGCCTGATAGGAACCGAACGGCAGATCGGCGATCACCAGCGGTCGCCGCGTGCAGCGGCTCACCGCGCGCACCAGCGGCATCAGCTCATCAACCGTGACCGGCAGCAGGGAGTCGTTGCCGAACACGTTGTTGGAGGCCGAATCGCCGATCAGCAGCACCGGAATGCCGGCGTCTTCGAAGATCGCCGCGGTGTACATGTCGTAGGCGGTGAGCATGGCCCACTTCTCGCCGCGCTCCTTCATCTGCTGCAGATGCGGAATGCGCACGCGCGGTGCCGGGACCGGGGCGCTGCCCGGCGTCGCGTAGGGATGGAGCTGTTCGGTCATGCCAAGGATCCTCGTGGGGACAACGTGGGGGTCAGAGTGTGCCGGTTCCGCTCAGCAACAGCACGGCGATCAGGATCATGGCGGCGCCCGAGATGCGGCCGACCATGCGTGATGCACGTGGGCGGGTGCGCAGCACGGCACCGGCGCCATAGCCGACGGCCAGATAGACCGCCCCGCAGCTGACCAGGTGCACCATGCCCAGTGCGATGATCTGCAACGGCATCGCCCATGCCGCGCTGGCGGAAATGAACTGGGGCAGCAGCGCCAGAAACAACAACAGCACCTTGGGATTGAGGCCGCTGACGCAGGCGCCCTTGACTGCCCAGTGGCGCCATCCCGTCACCGCTCCCGCATCTTCGGCTGCGGCCACCGGCGGATGGCGCAGCAGGCCGATGCCCAGCCACAGCAGATACAGCGCGCCAAGCACGGTCAGCACGTGCAGCGCGACCGGCGCACGGGCGAACATCGCGCCAACGCCCGCGGCGACCAGCCCGATCGCCAGCAGATGGCCAGACAACAGCCCGGCCACCGCAGGCACGACCGCCCTCCCGCGCAGGCCGGCGGCGATCGCATGCGCCCAATCCGCACCGGGGGTGAGCACGAAGAGGATCGAGACCGCCCAGAAGGCGACGATGACGCTGGGTTGCATGGGGTCCAATGGGCGGTCTTGCCGCGATCTGCGTGCCAGACAGAAGAATATTCCCGCGACTCTGGAATGTGCTTCCAAAGACTTGCCCTGCGCCGGCCTGCAGGAGGAAACTCTTGCGCATGGATGCCACCGACCAGCGAATTCTTGCCGAGCTGCAGAAAGACGGCCGCCTCACCGTGACCGAATTGGCCGAGCGCATCGGCCTGAGCGTCTCGCCCTGCCACCGCCGCGTGCGTGCGCTGGAGCAGTCCGGCGCGATCCGCGGCTACCGCGCCGAGCTGGATCCCGCCGCCTTGGGCCTGAAGTTCTCGGCGCTGGTGTTCATCACCCTGCGCGACGGCGACCGCCACGCGGTGGACGCCTTCGAGCATGCCGTCGCCGACGTGCCCCAGGTGCTGCAGGCGCAGCGCCTGTTCGGCGATCCGGACTACCTGCTGCACGTCAGCACCCGCGACCTGGCCGCGTTCCGGCAGCTCTACGACGAACACCTCTCTGCCCTGCCCGGTGTGCAGCGGCTCACATCGACCCTGGTGATGAAAGATGTGGTGATCGACCGGCCGCTGCCGTTGCACGGGCATTGACGCAACGGCGTCATACCTTCCGACCGCGGCCTGCATCCAACGGTGAGTGACCCGCCGGAAGAGATGTGCGACCGACGTACTACGCACCGGCGGCAAGGACAACCGGACAACCGGACAACGCCAAGGTGATCGCCACGTTGATCGAGCGGTGGTATGACGGGCAACCCACAGCAGCCCAAAAAGAAAAAAGGCCTGCGCATCGCTGCACAAGCCTTTGATCGAATCACCAACATTGGTCGGGACGGCCGGATTTGAACCGACGACCCTCTGCCCCCCAGGCATCGCCCTTCACCGGGCTATGTCATTGACTGGAAAGGGATCGAGCCTGCGCAGCAACCTGCGAAAAGTGGCAATCCCTGCATATACCGATCAGTGAGTTACGGGCTGATAGGGGGACGCCTCGCATCACTCCCCGCCCTTCTCCCACCACTTCGAACGCCCCCTGCCCTTGCGCCTGGCCGACTCTTTCAGTGACGCGGCCAGCTTTTCCTCGGGCGTGCGGGTGTCGCGGATCAGCAGGTGGCCAAGGCCCGGCGCCAGCTTCGTGGGGTCCGGGCGGTCTTCGGGTTCGGGGGTGTCTGGGGCGTCCATGCCCTCAGGATACGCCCGGCCGTCTCAGGGGGTGCGACGGGCAGGGTCGAGTCTGGCTCGACCCTCCGTCTGTCGGGCTGTTCCGTGGGGAAACGCACCCGCCAACATCTCCCGCCTACCAGCTCCTACGCGACAGCTCGTCGACAATCATCTGGACAGTCAGGTTCTTCCCGACCGAGTTTTCGTGAACACCGTCAACAAGAACCACAGACGTCAGGACATCGAATGTCTTGCCCAGCACAGTGTAGGCCTGGCCACCGCCCGCTGCGACGTGATTCCCCATGACGTCCAGATAGTTCGCCGAAAACACCTCTTTATCAGCCCTGTTGAAGGCTGAAACGCGCGACAGGTAGGCGTAAGAGGACTCCGGACTGGTTCGTTCGCCGCCGTCAGCCACCAGCTTGTCGGCATAGCCGTTGGTTGTCCCGAGCCACAGCCATGCGGCGGTGAAGCGCTGCATTTGCCGAACCATGGCCTCATTCGAGGAAAGAACATCCTCGACGCTATTGCTCGGATCGGCGTCGTTTCGATCAACACGCACGATCACGGTGCCCGAAAGCAGATCGCCCAGCGGGATTGCACCCGCAGACGAAGCTCCGGAAACCCAGCCTGACAGCACTCGAGCAGGCGTATCTGCCGCCACCGGTACGGCGGAAGCAGGTGCATCAATGGCCGCGACGGTGTATCCGCCCGCGCCGCTGTTCAGCGAGAAATCGAAGGTCAGGGCGCACAGCACCCCCTGGACCATGACCTTGCACGTGGCGACCCCGCCGGAACGACGCAACAAGTCGATGCTGGGCACGCAGGGCGCCGAGCCGGACAAGGGGATGAGGCCGCCCTGGATGGTAATAGACAGAGGAATGGCCCCCATGCGCGCGGCAACCTGCCTGGCATCCTGGCCCCCGATGCCCTGCTTGTAGATCATACGTCCCGGCAGCGCCGCGACGAGCTCGGGCGCGATGCCGGTGGCGGCGTCCGCAATCATTGAGTCGCCAAACAGCGAGATTGCTCCGTGCGCCGAGCTGGATTCGTTTTCCAATGCCTGCAGCCGGTCAGCCACATTTGGAACCACCGCGACCTTGTCGAGGCTGATGGGATATCCAACCCGACCGACGATCGCCACGCTTCTGGCGTTCGCGGGGATGGTCAGTTCATAGTCGACATAGTCAGTGGGGGTGCCAGTTCCATCTACTTCGTAACCGATGTATCCGGTCCCGTCGGCGCCCGTGTAGTAAACAGCAAGGGCCACCGCGGTCCCTTGGACACGGGTGGACGCCCTGAGCTTGTCACCAGGAGCCAACTCCATTCGCGCGTAGGTGAAGCTGGCATTGGTGATCGGGAGGCCGGTCGACTTGGAAATGTAGGCGCCGGTTACGGTGATGATCGGCTGATCCACCCAACCAGAAAGAGACGCGGCAATGCCATTGACCTGAGCTGCGCTCTCTTCGGCCGCGACAATGCGCTGCGCGGCGGAGTCGATCACCTTCCTCACTTCGAACTTCAACTGAGTGGGGAACGCGGTGTTGGTGCTGATGTAGACCTTCCTGGTGCCCGCGGGCAGGGTAAGAGCCTGGTTGATGTGTTCGAACGGCTCGTTCCCGGCGCCGCCAGGGAACTGCATGCCAAGGAAGGCGCCATTCCCATCGAAGTAGACAGCGAAGGCAACACCGGAGTGGTTCACGTAGCCGCTCGCCCTAATGGCGATTTCATACCCTGTGACGTCAAATCCTGCGTATTGGTACCCGGTCTGAGTGATCTCCAGTCCGTTGACCCGACTGCGTGCCTTGTTCGGACCTACGGCCGTGAAAGGAACTTCCACGAACTCGGAAAGTGAGACGTTCATCTCTCCGTTGTGCGCAGTCACCTGGGCGACCTCCGACTTGCTTGCCTTCTGCGCCAGGGTATCGTCGGCAATCTTCACCCACTGGGACCCGCTCCAGCTGTACTGGCCAACGGAGGGTACGAACCCCCCCTGCCCAACATATGCCCCCGGAATTGCCTGCAGCTCGGCGAAGGTGGCTTTGTAGATAGCGCTGGTCTGCTGTCCGCTGACCAAGCTGTCGACCTGATCCTGCAGCATGGCCTGCGTCGAGCTCAGCTGATCGGGCTGGACCGCCGTGTCCGCTTTGCCTCCCTGCGCCGCCGAGGCAAATGAGCCCGATTCCTGGAACGCCGCGCTGCCCAGCCCCTCTGCAACGTTCTCCAAGGCGCCGACCTTGAAGTCCAGCGATGCGATATCACCAGACTCATCCGCGCCAACTTTCAGCTGCAGCGCCTCGATCGCATCGTTGGCGTCGCCGTGCTGCTGCGAGTGCGTGCGCGCCATCGACTGGCTGCTATCCGGCCGTGGGTTGTCGAAGGCGTCGATGTCTTCGGGGAAACGAGTCGTCATGGGGATCTCCTATCGGTCGAACTCGTAGCCGACCAGGTTTATTGAAACGGATCCGGTCAGGAGCGCGATGATCCCGCCGAGTATGTTGGTGGCGCTCAGCAGCACGGTGAACTGCCGGTTTGCGTCCAGGGTTACGTCCAGCACCGGGCAGGAACCCGCGATGGCGGCGTACTGGTAGTTGGTCGGCGACGGCGCGCCCACCTCCGAGCGGGAGGTGTAAAGGGTGAAACTCGACGGGTTCAGCACCTGGACGATCGCGCGATTGGCGGTCAGCGGCAGCACGGCGGAGAGGTCGACGTTCTGCGGCGTTACGGCCACCAGGCCGGACAGCAGCGGGATCGGCACCGAGCCGGCAGCGCTGGCTGCGTCCAGCATCACGCGGTTGCCCATCTCGGCCGGCCGGGTGTGCTTCGCGGGCCGCAGCACGCCCGCTGCGTTAACCCGGCCCGAGGCCAGATAACGGCGTGTGAGGTCGCCGGTCTTGCAGCGCGCCGTGCCCAGGTAGGGAGCGGCCGGCGGCGTCGCGCTGGCCTCCAGCGCCAGCATGCCGTCAGCACCGGCGTAGGCGTACAGGTGGTAGAACGTGTTCGGCGTCGGGCTGGCCAAGGTCACCGATGCCATGCCGTCGCTGATGATGCGGCCGGTGCCCGGGACGTAGCACATGCCCGGCGACACGTTGATCGTCAGGCCGTTGCTGGCCACGGACACCTGCATGCCCCGGATCACGGAGATGGTGGGATCGAGGGCGGCCATCAGCTTGCGATGCTCCGGTCTGAGAAGCGGCGCCATTTCGTGCCTGTGGCCACCGTCGCGTCGTACCAGCACAGCTCGCGCCCACCGATCAGGTCGGTAATCGCGACGATCTGGAAATCGGCCACGCCGGTAAGCGCGTTGGCAGCGGCCAGCGTCATTGCCGGTGGCGGCGCACCGGCGACCGCAGCGCCGACGTCCGCCGCGGTGAGGTTCACGGTCCCGGTTTTGCCGTTGACCGACTGCACTGGTGCCGCGGGGGTCAGGAGTTGCGTCCAGTCGGCCATCGTGCCGGCCGTGCCGCCGTTGTGGATATAGTTCCGGCTCTGGTCCGTGCGGACGGCTACGTCGCCTTCCTGCGCGACCAACGCGAGCTGCGCGGCTTGGCTGTTGACCACGAAGGTCGAGGTGATCGCCAGCGCCGGCAGGTACTGCGTCGGAATCTTGCTCCCGGCGTCGAGCGGCGCGATGCCGCTGGCCGCCCCCTTCTGCGCAGCTATCCGTGCGTCTGCGCGCGCGTCCGCCCGGGCGTCGGTGAAGTAGCGGTTGCTGCTGCCCTCGGCCAGGTCGTCAGTGTCCGCCGAGGCCGTCGCCACCGTGCGCCCGTACTGGTCGATCGTGACCTTGACCAGCGCCTGGCCGTCGCCGAGGTCGACCACCTGTTCCAGCTGGAAGGACGTATCGCCATCCCGGCCGTTGCCGTTGATGACCTTGATGCCGCCGCCTGCCTGGAACGTGCGCTGCCGCCACTCGCCGTTGCCGATCTGCACGGGGTAACCGAAACCGGTCAGCAGGCTGAGTGCAAGCAGGGCGTGGGGCACGTTATCGATCGTCTCCCACGGCGTGCGGCCAGCCGGGCCGCCGCCGCCGAGGTCGGACATCTGCAGGACCTTCCCGTCGGGCCCGAACAGGTTCTTGCCCACGGTCGCGCCGTCCGTGGCGTCCCCGTTGATCTGGACCACGCGCCCGAGAGAGTCCTGCAGCTTGACCTTGCTCACGGCTGCGAGGCTCCCTGGTACTCGGTAACTACGGCTTGGCAGGCGCGGACATGGTCGTCGGCATCACGGCCGATTTGAACAAGAGCTGCCGCGACCTCTGCTCGTAGTTGGGCGTGCGCATCACGTTCGATGGAGCCGGCGACGGCTTCGGACAGGCGGCTGGTCTCGCAGGTTGCGAGGTCGTCGCGCAGCTGGAGAGAGCCATCGCGCACACCAGCAACAACAGCAGCAGGGACGGCCTGGGCCGCGGTGCGGTCTTCCTCATGCTTCGCTCCAATGGCGGCCAGTTTGTCGGCCTGGGTGTGTTCGGTGGCGCGCGTCTGGTTGACCTGCTCGACCACCGCGGCGCTGGTGCTGGCTTCCTGCCGGGCTTCAGCGCCATCAGCACGATCACCGCGCCATGCCCAGCCGGCACCAAACATGGCAGCCGACCAAGCCACGAAGGCCAGCACTGCGATCAGGGTGCGATTCATCCAGCAACCTCCGGGGGAATGACGGCGCCCAGCCCGCGGAGCGATGCCTCCAGCGACAGGACGCGCAGTCGCAAGCGGTGCGCCTCTTCTTGAGCAGCCATACGCAGCTTCATCTCGTCGGCCAACTGCTGGCCCAGCTTGATCTGGCTCGCCTCCAGGCCTTCCACGCGAGCAGTGAGGCCGGCGATCAGCGCGACACTTCCGTCGGATTCCGCCTTGTCCTGCTTGCGGCTCAGCACGGCGCCGATGAACTCGCGCGCGATCCACAGGGCGGCGGCGCCACCGGCGAGCCACCAGGGTGCGGTCGTCTCTTCCATCACGACACCGCCGAAACGGCAGCGCGGTAGTTGGCCGCCCAGCGGTCGCGGTGTGGCTTACCCGGGCGCCAGGCGTCGATGTACTGCGACCAAGCGCCGTCTTCATCTCCGATCGCCGGCAGCGCCTCCGGCAAGGTCCACAGCAGCAGCCGGGCGATGCCGGCGGCCAGAATGTCGTCGTGCTCGAGCGCGGCATACAGCGCGACCGGTGTGGGCATCACCCCACGGGCCAGGCACAGCCGCGTGGCGTCTTTGGCGCTGGCGTTGTGCCGCAGCACGCCTTTCACGCCACCGCCCTGCTCAAACTGCCACAGGCCCCGAGCTGGGCCGGGCTGCTGGCGGCGGTACTTCAGTCCCGATTCCTGCCCGGCGATTGCCAGGAGCAGCACGCGCGCGCGCGGAGAGTCGTACTTGGCCCCCAGCTCGGCGAGGGCCGGGATGATCACAGACCGCAGGGCCTGGGAAGGGGTCAGGGGCAAGGGAAGTTGGGACATGGCACACCTCGGCTGGATGCCGTTACGTTGCCTTCCGGGGGCCGGCGATCAATGGGCCTCGCACGGCTGCGGGCGTGTTCCGGCTAGAATCCGGGCTCAAACCAAGGAGATGGTTCGTGGCAATCAAGGCAAGGTTCTTCCAGATCAAGAACGACTACGACCTGGACCCGGGATCACTGATCCAACAGGGAAACGATTGGTGCATCAGGGCTGCAGTGGATGATCGCGGCCAAAAAGCACAGCTCACAATGTCCCTCACTGGGGAACAGATGGGGCAGTTCAATTACCTGCACAACTCTTCCCGCTGCGTAGCTCTGGACCCTGACCTGAAACTGGAGATCAGGGTGGATGGCATCGTTGAAGGCCCTGGAGGCCCGCCAGTCGGCTCCCTGGTCTGGTCCGTGGACGGTGCATCCCAGGCCATCTGCGCGAATGACGGGTTCTTCATGACCATGGCAGGCGTCCATTCCAAGGCGTTCTCCGGCCACCGCGCGTTCTTCGCGCGCAAGTGGAGCATCTGGATCGTTGGCGAAGACGGCAAGGACATCGGTGGCGGACCACTGGTCTCGGTCGATGCGTGACGATTGAGGCCCGGGAAACCGGGCCTTTCCTTTCCAAGGCGGGCGCCGGCTGGCCGGTGATACCATCCCGCTGCCCGGAATGGCCGGTTCAAGGAGGACCCATGCGTCGAAAGCTATTGGCGATTGCAATCGCATTTCTCCCCCCCAGCGTCACACAGGCTCAGGACAGCGGCTGGTCGAGACTCGGTGAAGCGATCGCGCATCGCGAGTCCCCTGCAGTAGATATCGTGGCGACCAGCCTCACTGGTCACGAGGCGAATCGTGCATACACCGACTGTCTGGAATCAAGAATCAACGATTTCGCCCAATCCGATCAGAACGCATACGCCATAGCCTCGGCTGCAAAGGGCGCGTGTTCCAATGCCAGACAGGTTTTCTACTCCGCGGTCTACAACGACATGCGGCAGAATTCTGGAAAGAACGCATCAGTTCGAGCAGCGAATTCGGTGATTGCCAGCTATGACGCCGATGTGGACAACCGGCTGCCCGGTCTCGCCATTACCGCAAAGAGGGGCGCGCCACCCGCTGCCGACCGATATGACCGGGTAGACAAGCTGAAAGCTCTTCTGGAACGCGGGGCGCTTACCCAGACCGAGTTCGATGCTGAGAAGGCGAAGGTGTTGGCTGAAGGCACAGCACCGTAGCCCCGCGCCCCGCCGAATGGCGGAGCCATACCGACCCTCAAACAGGAATGAGTATGACCGAACGAAAAGACAGGTTCCCGTGGGACAAGCACGCCGTGACCCCGGAGGCTGAAAAGCTGGTGGCACGTAACAGCGCTGAGCGTCACCTGAAGAAGGCCATGCCGGACCGGTGGTGGCACGACATGGCCTTCGGCTGGGGCGGAATGGCCATTCTGTTGCTGGTGGTCGCTTCAGTCCTCGGACTCGGCTGGTGGGTTCTGTCCAGCATCCTGCAGTAGGGCTGCTGCTTCCGCGATATCTGCATCGCCGCTGTTCGCGGCAATGCGTTTCAGGACATTCACCTGCGCCGGTAGGGCGGCCACAGGCAAATCCGTTGCCTTTGAAAGCCATTTCACCCAGCCAGGGTTGGTCATAAGGCGGGCGGCGAGATTGGAGCCGACTCCGCCCACGCCGAGCCACAGCGCCGGCGTGAGATTGCCCGTCATGATCGAGCCTCCCAGCGACCCCCAGTATGCGAACTGCGCGCCCTGCCGAGCAGTGCCGGATGGGTTCGCCAAGGCCTGACCACCTTCCTTGATCCGCTCAGCTACCGTGGCGATTTTGTCCAGATCACGGCTGAAGCCTGGCCCGAAGCGATCGAACATGGCCCGACGGGCTTCCGGACTCGTTCGGTTCCAGTTGGTGAGGAACGTCGCCGCGCTGAACGCCTCGCCGGCGGCGTCCTGCGCGCCAGGATTGGCCATTCCCATGCGGCGAAGCGCCGCGGCGGTAACGGCCTTCTGCCCATCCTCCGGTAGCGACTGCATTACCGCCCTCAGCGTCGAGCCGCCGTCGCGCGTCCCCGCCATCACCGCCTGATAGATTTTCTCAGGACCGCCGTTTCGGTCGATGACACGGTCGATCTCGTCGATGCGTTTGGAGCGGGCATTGAAGTAGCGGTTTGCCCGGTCCAGTGCCTGCTTCGCTTCCGGGGTGGATGCGGCCTCTTCCATGTCCCGGCTGAGTGCGCCGTACACCGCCTTCCACTTACTGCGGGGGACATCGGCCACGAGAGATGTGCTCTCCAGCTCGTTGCCGACCAGCGTGCGCAGCTTCTGGACCGCCTGATACGGCAGCTTGCCGCCGGATGCCTGCGCTGCGCTCTGCAGTTGGTCGATCGTCGCCTCCAGCTCCCTCGCCTGCGAGGCCCGCCCGCGGGAGACGTCGACCGCCTCCGCCGCTGCTTCAGCGCCTTCTTGCGCGCGCGGGACCGAGGGGGAATGGCGCCCCGGGATACGCGGCTGCCCGCTCACCGGATAGAAGCGGTCGGTCAGGTTGGCCTGGTCATTGGCGAAGGCCGAGAATCGGCCGGCGTCCTGGGTAGCTGCATCACGGGATGCATAGAGGCGATCCAACTGTCCCAGTGCGTCATCGAGCGTGCGCTGGGCATCGGTCGGGATGGCCAGGTCTTTCTCGAGCGCCTGCTGGATGCCCGTGATCCGCGAGTTGCGGAACAGGTTCGACGTGTTCGGCGCGCCGGGGATGCCTGCGTCGAGATCGGACAGGACCTGCCGGACATTGGCCACATCAACCCGGCTATCCTGCGGGATCAGTTCGTCGAGCCTGCTGTATAGCTGGTTGGCGCGATCTCGAGAGGTCTGAATGAACCCGTTCTCCCCCCGGATGCCCTGCTCGATTGCTCGGCCGGCACGTTCAGCGCTGGGGTTGCGGAAAAGGCCATCCGCCTGCGTCTGCAGGCCGGTGCCGATCGCATCCGCCTGTCGGTCCGCAAAGCGAGCCATCACGCCAGCGCTCGTGGGGCCCGATCCCAGCAGCGATTCGGCACCTTGCCGCGACCACGTGCCCGTGCCTTGACCCACCGATGGCGTGGCGCCGAGCACGTCGAAGTCTTCAATGGCCTGGGCCAGCGCCTGCCTGTTGGATTCTCCGCCGCGCACCGTCCCGCGCAATGCCGCCGGCGCGCCTGCAGTGATCGCGGCCGGCGTCAGCCCCCCCAGCACGCCAGCCAAGATTTGACCACCAGCGCCCGCCCCGTTCTCGCGCGCGATGCCGCTTGCACCTGCACCGGTGGTTGCGCTCAATGCCTGCAGAAGAGGCTGTGCGGTGAGCAGGTCAGCGCCGCGCTGCGCTACAGTTGGTGCGTTGCCGGCAACCTCGTCCAAGACACCGCCGGCCGCTGCCCGTGTCGGATTGATCAGCGCGCCTTGTCCTGCCGCCAAGGAAGCTGCTGGCCGACCGGCGTTGATGACACCACCCGCGCCCAGCGTCAGCCCGGTACCGGTCAGCGCCTCGCCGATGTCACCGAGCACTCGGTCACCGGACGTCTGTGCCTGCGGCAGCCCCAAAACGTCAGCCAGGCGGGCGGCGTTGTCCCGGAAGGATGCGACCGGGCGTCCGGTGATCTTCGTCTCCAGTGCGCCGAGCGCGTCGCCGCCGAAGGCACCGATCAGACCACCAGCACCCTGCAGCACAGAGCGGGCACCGAACAGCGCATCCCGCAGCGGGCCGGCCTTCCAGCCGTCCGCCTGCCGGCCGCTGGCGGTACTGTCCACCGTAGCGGTGACACCGGAGAAATCCGGCGGAGCGGCCTGCACGGTCGGCAGGTCCGTGATCGGCAGATCGCCGCCTCCGAACTGGCGCTGCAGGACTGCATTGATCTCGTCATCGGCCATCCCATCGGGGAACTCGGCGATGCTGCCATCGGGCAGCTCTACTTCGATCGGCATTACTCGATCCTCCCGGTAGCCGGGTTGAACCGGCGGCGCGCTGGCACGGACGGCGCAGCAGCCGGTGCGCTGAAGGCTTCTACCGCATTGCGGGCGCCGGCTGGTTGGTATCCGGACAGCTCCAGGAAGCTGCGGAGCTTGCGCGCCTGCACTTCTGGCGGATCAAGATAGGTGGGCATCTGTGCGGTCGACGTTTCGCGGTCGGCGTTGGTGATCATTCCGGTGGGATTCTCGTACGCGGCCCACGCAGCACCCGCGCCCTGTGAGTAGGACAAGATATCGGCGTTGCTTACCTCGCCAAGCAGCTGGCCACCCGGCAGCTTTCCGAGCGTGCGCGCGGCCCCGCCCTGAACGAACCGACCGCCTCGCTGCTCGATGAGCTCGCCGATTTGACCAGCGTCCATCTTGCGCAGCTGCTCCATGGGCGTTCCCGTCAGGGCGGACGCGTACTCGAGCAGATTCCGCTGGACCCCTTGCACGGCCACGCGCTGGCGCGGGTTGAGATCGCTGCCTGCCGCTTCTGCCCCGCCGCCAGCCGCCTTGTCAGCCGGTCCGCCCGGAATCGCCTGTAGGTTGCCGCTGGCATCCCAGCGATAGCCCGAGGGTGCCTTGCCGCCAGCCGTGGATCCGCCACCCATCACCCCAGCCAGATCGAGCTGTGCGGCCTGCCGCGTGCGCGCTGCAGAAGCGCGGGCGCTGTCCGCGCTGGCGTAGGCAGCGGCGGAGCGCGCAGCGTCGGCGGCGATGCCGGCGCGGCCCTGCTCCGTGGTGCTGATCCCGCCCCCACCTGGCAGCAGCCGGTTCGTGATGAGGTTCTGCCCTTGAATGGAGGCAAGGTCCACCGGCCCGTTGGCCACGCCCATCAGGTTGGCGTTGGAGCTGCCCCAGTCGCCGGCCAGTGCGCGCGCCACAGCATCGCCGCGGAAGCCCTGCTCTTGGACGTCGCCCTGGTAGCCGCTGATCTGCGCCGGATTGAAGCCGCCGCGCAGCGCGGTCGACAGCAGTCCTGCTTGCTCGGGCGCCACGCCTGCGCCGGTCAGGCTCTCCTGCAGCTGCTCGCGGGCCATGGCCTCGTCGCGCTTGATCTGAGCGCCAGCCAGCAGCGATGCGAGCTGCGCCGCGCGCCCCTGCCCCTGCTGGTAGGCCCGTTCGTTTCGATCCCCGCCGCCGGCGAATGCCTCGCCCAGTGCGGCCCATCCGTTCGTCGCCATGTCAGCGCCCCCAACCTTGTGGATTCTTGTACCAAGTCCCCGCCTCGCTGCCGAAGCCGCCGAGCGAACCCGAACTGTTGCCGGCACCCGCAGCGCCACCGCTCGATGACATGCCGCGCGCCACGCCTTGTGCCGCCTGCCCCGCAGCGGAGAGCCAGGGGTTCGCACGGATCGACTGCAGTTGCAACTGGGCCAGGTAGTCGTCGCTGCTCGCCCGGCGGCCGATCAACCCGAGCTGCGAGGCAAGGTTCCCGCTCTGCAGCGCCTCACGGCGGCGCATCTGCTGAGGGGCGTCGATGCGTGCCATCAGGTTCGCTGCCGTGCTGCCGTAGTCGCTGATCCCGAGCGCGGCATCGTTTGCCGCGGTCCGGTAGGAATCACTGACCGCGCCCGACTGGCGCAGGCCGTTGGTGGCCGCCATCTGAGCGGCCTGGGCCTGATCCAGGAAGCTGCGCTCCACTCCAGCGCGCTCGCGGCTGCCATCGTTCGTTGCGCGCTGGGTCAGCAACTCATTGACCGCAGCATCGGCCCGGTCTTGGTTGGCGGCCTGAGTGCGGATTTGCTGCGCCAAGCGGTCGTCCCGCTTGCTGTCCGCCTTGTGCTGCGTGTACTGCTGCGTCGCCGCGCCAACGATGGCGATCGCGGTGGCTACCCACGTCATGGCTGTGCCTCCAGTTCCAGCGGTTCGTCGTCGGGCATGATCACCAGCGCCTCGATCCGCTCAAGATCGGTTTCGTCCGTGAGGTGGACGGTTACCAGTTCGCTCGGCGCGTGCGCGTAGATCGCGCGCTTCATGCCGGCCGGCGAGTCGATGATGTGCATGCCCTGCAGCTCCACCATGCCCTGCGCGGTGCGGATGGTGACGTGTCCGGAGACGATGAGCGCGTGGCGGAAGCGGTGACGCTTACCCACCACGAGCGTACCGGCCGCCATGGTCATCTTCCGCAGGTACTGCCCCGGCAGGAACACGTGCTGCACCGGCAGCTCTTCCTGCGGCAGCTGTGCGCATAGGTGCTGCAGGCGCAGGATGTCGGCCAGGGATGGCTGGCTGACCGGCGCCGTCATGGCGCCGAGCACGTCGGGGAGCTCAGCGGTCGCGCTCATCGAGCACCGCCGTAGCCGAACCCGGGCTGATACAGGGTGTTGTACACGTCACGGAAGCCGCGGCGGTCCGCTGCAGACTCACGGCTGCGCGTGTAGACGTCCGCAAGGCCGCCGAAGATGTCGCCCAGGGCATCGGCGCGAATCCGCCCTTGTGCGGACTGCAGGTTGTTCTGCAGCGCGCTCGCGGACTGGCTGGCACCGCTGGTCAGGCTCATGCCACCGGCCACCTGCGAAATCAGGTTCTGCCGGGACGTTTCGTCTGCCGACTGTAGGTCGGCCAGCGCCCCCTGCGCCAGGCGTTCAGAGCTGAGCACGCCGCGTTGGTAGTCCTCGCCGAGCCGTCGGTTTGCATCCACGGTGGCCGAACCGCCGGTCTGCCCGTTGCGTGCCATGGCGAATTTCAGGCTCCGATCGGCCTGGCTCTTCTGGCGCCCGAGCTCGTCACCGTAGAACTGGCGCGTGGCGCCGAGGAAGTCATCCAGCCCGGCCTGCCGCGTTGGCGAGCTGTACATGTCGTTGATCTGGCCGACGGCGCGGTTGATGTTGGTGGTGCGCCACCCTTCGGTCTGTGCGGCCGCGTTGGCCGCCTTGCTCCCGCTACTGCTGCCCATCAGGCACCTCGGACTCGTGAAAAGTGGGCGATGTCCTCGCCGTTGGCGCCGTGCTGCCGCCAGACCCCGTCCTGCTCCAGGCCCAGCGAGCGGACGAACCATTCGATTGCCTTGCCGCGGCTGGCCAGCGCGTTGACCTGGATCCGGCGCGCGCCGTTGGCGAACAGCTGGTCGATCAGCCAGCGGCTGGCCTTCGTCATCGCGCGCCACTGCTCGTGCCAGCCTTCGTCGGTACCGACCATCCATGATTGCCAGATGCCCTGGCCGACGTACTCGAAGCCGCCGGCCGCAGCGGGCGTGCCGTCGGCGCGAAGCACCGTGACGGCGTAAGGCGCCGAAGTCGCCCACATGTTCACCAGCGCGTGCGCGGCGGTGTCCGGGTTGTAGGTGCTGCCACCCAGCACGGCGAGGAACTGCTGCTGCTCTTCCTCGCGGAGACAGTCGGCCAGCACCACCAGGTGCAGTGGCCGACAGGGGACGATATTGCGGGGGAGACGGGGGGAAATCATGCCGAAATGCTGACTTCCCCCGCCCCCTGATCAATGGTCACGTCATGGGCCGGAAGTCTTGTAGGTAAAGGCCAAACGCATTCCACTGCCATGCCTCGGTGCCGTCGTAGACCAGACGCACAGCGAACGATGGGCCGGCCAGCGGCATCGGAATCGGGCCACCGGTCAGCGTGTCCGGGTTGACCTCATACGGGGCGGTGAACGCGCCGCCGTTGGTCTGATCGAACCCCACCTGCACCTTCACCTTGCCCTGCCCGACGACCTCGAAGCCGTAGAGCATCTTCGTGACGCCCGGCTGCCCGAAGTCCAGCCATGGCCACTGGATGACGCCCTCAAACGGCGTGGTCACACCCTGGCTCACCTCGTCGCCGATCGCACCATCCTCCATCCGGTAGATGCGGTCTGCCGACCGCAGGTGCAGCGAATCGCCCTGGATCGCCCAGGCCGAGACCTCGAACGGGAACAGGTAGCGCGACCAAGCGCCCACCTGGCCGATCTGGGTCATCGTGTAGACGAAGACCTCGGTCTTGCCGGCCTTGGCGAACATCAGCCAGTACTGCCCAGCGGCAGGGTAGTACAGCGCCCGCGGCACCACTGAGGGATCGGCCAGCCACGCCTGCACGAGCACGTCCACCGGCATGCCCACATCGCCCGCCTGGAAGTTGGTACTGCTCGCGGCGATGCCGACCGTGCGCACGCCCTGGCTGCTCAGGAACAGCAGGTCATTGCTGACCGCGGCGATAGCGCGGTGCTGCGTGCTGCCCATCGGCAGCGCATCCAGCAGCGCCATGCTGGCCGGGTCCTCGTCGACCTGCCAGAGCTGGAAGGCCTCAGCGTTGAAGGGGATCAGGTTGCCGCGGTAGAGGCCCATGGCCGCGACCGGGTTTGCCCCGTAATTTTGCAGGCCCGTCGGCAGGAAGCCGGCGTCATCCGCCGACGACCAGTCCTTCGGCGCGACGGTCGCGCTGTAGCGCACGGTGTCCCCGTCCGCGGCGAACACCTTGGATGCGGCGATCACGACCACCTTGCTGTTCGGGCAGTTCGGGTCCTCGATGCGGCGGCTCACCGCCTGCCACGTCACGGTGCCGTCGGTCACGGTGCCGCCCACGCTGGTGGGCCACGCCGGCTCGCTGCCCGCGCTGACGTACAGCGGTGCCGCCTGCCAGGTCACGCGCGTGATCGCCACCGCCTCCCAAGTCACGCCGCCGTCGACCACGCGCTTGCCCAGCAGGTTCGGCCAGGCAGGCTCAGCACCAGCGGTGTGCGCCGAGGTCGCCTGCACTGCCTGATAGACCAGGCCCGCCGGAAGGCCGTTAACCGCGCCGGAGACGGTCAGGTTGTCACCGAAAGTCAGGTGGTTGTGATCGGCCACCGACCAGAGCGCGACCACTGCGCGCGCGTAGGCGGCGCCTGCGGGCTTGGGCGAAACGACCGTGGACGTTGCCAGGCCGCTGGTGATCATGTTGCCCTGGGTGTAGGACACCATCACGTCTTCTTTGCTGTACCAGCGCACCTCGCACCAGCCGCGCGTCGCACCGGCCACCGCAGCGCCCTGCTCGATCTGGCAGCTCGCGGTGAGGTTGCCGCCATCCGGCACCACGAAGATCGCCTTGTTGATCGCTGCGCCGTCGCTGATGCTGCCCGGCAGTTGCAGTCGCCCCGCAGTGATCTCCGCTCCGCCCTCAATGTCCCAGCCGGTGCTGCCGCCGCTGAAATTGCCATTGATGGGGGCGGTGGCGGTGGGCGACGGCAGATTCACGGGCCGGATCAGGTCACCGGTAGCTGTCAGGCGCCCGCCCGACCAGACCGGCACCGAGCCGCCCGCAGTGCCGCTGCCGGCGCTGGCATAGGGGTTCTCGATCGCAACGTCTTCATTGACGATCGCGCCTGCGTCGGTCGGCCAGTTGGGCTCTGTGTTGCCCGATCGCGCACCATTGCTGCTCACGCTGGTCACCGTGTACCGGTACCCGTTCGCTGTGGTCGGCACGACGATGTCACCCGCTGTGCGCGTTGCATAGGCCTCCCATGTCCCATGCCCTGAGCCGGTGTCGAGCAGCCGGTACGCCAGGCCGTTGGCCACCGTCGGGCTCACCAGCGCGCCCGGTAGGTAGGTCGTGCCGGCCGCCCACGGCTTTCCCTCTTCGAGCCAGTAGTGATAGGTCGAGCCGTCGGAGAACTCGGCTACCACGTACAGGTAGCCCAGGAACGGCAGCGAGAAGTGGATTTCCCGCAGCGTCGCCGCGCCGTTGCTGGGGTGCTTCAGCACCACCACAGAGTAGCCCGGACCCGGCGGCATGACTGCGTCGGCGAAGACCACGAATGCGCCGCGGAACGACGTCAGCCCCACGGTACCCGGCGGCAAGGTCAGCGGCAGGCGCGCGCCCGGGCGCATGCGGATGGTGCGCGCGGCGGTGACGTACCCGTTGACCAGGTCGAACAGCGCATCTTCGGACGCGCCGCCCTTGTCGCGCAGCCGGGTGATGCCGGCCTTTACAGCGGAAAGGTACTGAGCTCGCATCGATCAGGTCTCCGGCCAGCCGCCGACGGGGATCGGACGACGCGCAGGCGGCACCTGCTGCGTGCCCGGGATGTAGCGGCGGGTGCCATGCGCGCCGGCGATCAGCTGCCGCACGTAGGACTGCGCCTGCTGCATGTAGTTGCCGGCGTCCGGCTGGCGGTAGTGCGCCTTCGCGTTGGCCAGGGCGTGCAGAAACACCGCCCGGCTGCTCAGGGTCAGCATGTCGTCGTCAGCATTGAGCCATTTCAGCCCCAGATGGCCGCGCAGCTTGATGACGTATTCGCGGTCCGGCACCGGGAAAATCTCGATCGCCGCGGTCACCTGGTAATAGGCCGGCTTGCGCAGCGAGTCGCTGGTGTAGAGCATCGGGTCGATGCCGGCGATCAGCGGGGACCACTGGTCATCCTCCAGGATCCCAGCCCAGGTGATGCGCCGGAAGTCGAGGTACTGGTCCAGGTCCAGCGGCACGTCGTACAGGTTGGCGCCGGGCACGCAGCTGATCGTCCACCACCGCTCCGTGCGCAGATCGCTGTACTGCTGGTACAGCTGGTCCTGAGCGTCGCGGATGATGCTGTTGACCATCGCGTCCAGGTCGAACGGCCGCCGCTGGGCCATCTCCTGCAGGCGGCCGTAATAGGCTTCCGCGTCCTTCTGCCCGTACTTCGCCTTCGCGTCGGCGATGGCCTGCATCTCCACGGCCACGCCATCGATCAGGGTCTTGTCTTCCGGCTCCAACAGCGGTGCGCTGCCGTCGTCGTACCGGTCCATCGCGTAACGCTGCAGCAGCGAGTCCTGCGCGGTGTTGATGATTTGGTCGATGTCGCCCGACTTGGCCACGCTGCTGATGTAGCCGGCCAGCTGGTCGTAGTAGGCCTTCGCATCCGGCAGCCCGTGGTGGGCCTTGCCATTGGCCAGCGCCAGCAGGAAGACTGCCCAGGGGTCGAGCGTAGTCAGGTCGTCGTCCTCGCCGAAAGGCTGCAACGCGGTACCCACGCCGAGGCGGTACTGGTGCTGCAGGGCTTCCTGCGCCTCGGTGAGGAAGTTGGTCAGCAGCTCCTTCATGCCGGGCGGCCAGGCGCCTTCAGCGACCTGAGCGGAGAAGCCCAGGCGGCGCAGGAGATCGGACCTGAGGGCTTTCATAGTGCGCGGCACCGGCTCGCCCACGTAGTTGAACCCGAGCGAGGTGGCCACCGCGGTGCGCAGCTGGGCAAAGGTCCGCTGCACCTTCACCGGCGCCACGACGAACCCCAGCCGAAGGATTACCTCTTCCCTGCACTTCTTCAGCGACCACTCAACGCCGATGGAACCCATGTCCACCTGGCCGGTGTCGTACTTGATCGGAGCGTCGTAGCCCAGCGGGCTGTCGTAGACGTTGCCGCCGTTCACCATGATCGGTGCGTTATTTCCGCCCATACCTACCTCCAGAAAGAAAAACGGCCGACCGAGTTGCCCCGGCCGGCCGCCAGCCCGCCGCCAGCGGACTTACTCGGTGTCGCTGCCCTGGTCGCCCAGCGCCGCGCTGATGGCGTCGATGACGCCCTTGCGGTTCTTGCCGGCCTTCTCGATCTCGGCCAATTCGTGCAGCTCTTCGTCGGTCAGGGTGTCGAGCCCTTCCTTGATCTCGTCGACGGTCTTGCCGGCGAGGGTCTGCAGCTCGGTGACCTGCTCGCCCTCGTCTTCGTCCTGATCGTCGTCTTCGTTCTCGACCGCTTCGTCCTTGGCGGCCGCGATGCTGCTGGCCACCGCCTTGGTGAAGTCCTGCTTGTTGCGGTAGGCGTACTTCAGGGCTTCGGCACCTTCCGGGGTGCGGCCGTACTTGTTTTCCAGCCCCGCGAAGACTTCGTGCTCGTCGAAGTTCTTGACCTCGACCGATTCGCGCTTGACCTCGCTGATGGTCTCCGGCGGGTACAGCTCCTCCAGGATCGGCAGCTCGTAGTCGAAGGCCTGGACGGGCAGCTTGGTGGTTGCGTCGCGGTCAATGACCAGGGTCAGCAACAAGAGATTGACGGTCTTGGCCATTACTGGATGCCCTCCAGGGTGATCGGCGCCGTCGCGGCGGTGCCAGTGCGGATGAAGTCCGGCAGGTCGGCGATTTCGACCACCGGGGCCAGGTTGGCCGACGCGCTCAGCACGGTGAACCAGCCCGAGCTGCCCGCTGCGGGGGTGCTGCCGTCGGCCGGTGCTTCGTGGCCCTGCAACAGCACGCCGGTGGTCACGGCAGTATTGGCGCCCAGGTTGGCCAGGCCCTCGCGGCCCCAGCCGCCCAGCAGCGGGGTCTTGTTAAGCTTGACGATGGTGCCCCCGGTCGGGAGCGTCTTCACGTTCGGCATTTCAGGTCTCCTGCCGGCGAGGAACATCCCCGCCGGCCTTGGTGGGGTCAGGCGATCGAGAAGACCGCGTTGCTGTTGCGCTTCTTCATGGTCAGACCGTAGTGCGCGGTCATGCCGAAGTAGTGCGTGTGGCGGTCGTACACGCGCGGCGGCGTGCGGCGGATCATCCAGCGGCCCTTCACCGGGCGCAGCTTGAAGGTCTTGCTGTTGAGGAAGTAGCCGCGCTTCTTCCACGGCACCGGCAGCGTACCCTGCAGGTCGTCGAGCGCGTCGAAGGTCGGGTCCCAAACAACGAGCACGTTCTTGAACCGCAGTTCCTTCGTGGTCGGGTCCAGTGTCACGCCGCCGCCGCTGCCGGAGGGGCCGATGGTGATCTGGCGGCCCATGACCTTCAGTGCATCGGCTTGGAGTGCGTCGTACATCTCCGACCCCATCGGAATGAAGTCCGGCGCGCCCTGCTTGCCGTAGGCGATGGTCTTGCGCCACAGGGTTTCCAGATGCGAAATCAGGTTCCCGGCGGTGGTCGTGCTGATGCCGATGTCAGCGAAGTTGCGCCAGTAGGTGGTCGCCGCTGCGTCGATACCGCCGATGGTGCCCACGTTCGGCGTGGTGCTGACCAGCGCGTCCAGGCCCGGAACTGCCTTCGGGTTGGTCGAGCCGTCCAGATGGACCTCGATGTCCCAGTTTTCCTGGAAGCCATCCTTCAGCGTGGTCCAGTTCTCGTCCAGCATATTCACGATCTGAATCTTCTCGGCTTCGCTCATGACCGCGTTGCGGTCATCGGTCAGGATGATGCCGTTGTTGGCCAGCTCGGTTTCGTTGAGCGTGAAGCCGTCGAAGGCCTCGTACGCCTGGAACGGTGCCAGCCGGGTGGTCTTCTTGCGGTTGTAGGTGACCTGGTCGTCACCGCTGTAGTTCTGGTAGTTCGAGTCGTTGGTGTAGCGAATCTTCTCGTTGAAGACACCATTGCCGAAGACGGAGTCCTGGCGGTTGCGCAGCAGCCAGTCGGCGAACGGGCGCTGGGTGGTGAACTGATCGATGGGATCGTTGGTGGCGTAGGACTGCATCTGGGTATTGGCACCAGACAGCAGCTGTGCGGCGGTAAGCGGCATAGAAGAAACCTCGGAAGGAAAGGGCCGACCCGTAGGGGCCGAGGGTCTTTCCGCGTTCCGAGGGCGCGAGGCTCGTTACAGCGCTACCGGCGGCGAACCCGGCTTACGTCACACGCGGGGCGGCTGGTGTGCCGCTCGGTGGTCAAGATGCCAGCGCTGGGCGACGCGTCAATGGGCGAATCGCCGGGTAAACTCGCCGAGCCGGGGCAAGCCGGCTTTATCAACAACAGGGGCAATGGAATGAGTATTCCCGCAAAAGCACTTTTTGCAGCAGATGCCAGCCAAATTCCGGCCGGAGCCTTCTATACCGCTGGCGGAACCTGGTACCTATCCGTCGATGCCAATCAGGGCAACCACGGCGGCATGTCCGCTGTCGTCCTTACCGGACAAGGTAAAGGCGGCTTCGTCCCACAGTCCTATGGCACTGGTACGTACATCGGCGGCGACTACTTCGTCGACATCCGGGTGGACAATCTCGAAGCAACTGCCTCTGCCGATGCGCCTTGGCTCCCGGCTCTGCTTTTGGGGTCGGAGCTGACCATTTTCGCAAGGCAGTTCGGTGCGGACCGTTTGTTTACGCTTGCTGGGATGGCTTCTCAAGGTGCAGGCGTTGCCTACGACCGCCGCAGGTTTGTGCGGTGGGAGGGTTGGCTTTGCCACAATGACGGCAGGACGATTGGCGAAGCACCGCTCTTCACTGTCGAAGCCGAATAAAAAAAGGGGCCGAAAGGCCCCTTCTTTGTTACTGACCGAGCAGGCGGGCCTGTTGAACACCCAGCTCGAAAGCGTTCTCCGGCGTGACCTTCGGCGCGAGCGGCGCACCACCGGCCGGGCGCGTCGGGTTGTTCGGCGCACGCGGCGGTGCTGCAGCGGGCGGCGCGGCCACGGCGCCAGCCGGGAGCCGCAGGTAGGCGTTGTGGATGGCCTGCTTCCACTGGCTCGGCGGCAGTGACTGCTGGATAACCTCGATGGCCGGGGTGAGCAGCGGCATCTTCTGGTCGAACAGCGGATCGCTGGCGCGCAGGCCGAGGCCCAGCTCCTTCACCGAGGCGATGCCCTGATCGTATTCCTGATCCTGCTGCACGCGCTGCTGCTGGGTCTGCACGTGGGTCTGCTGCAGGGCGCCAGCTTGGCGGTGCTGGACCAGCTCCAGAGCCACGTCGCGGGTGATGTCGCCCGAGGCAACCCGCGTGGCCAGGTCGGAATGCGCGGCGATCGGGTCGAAGCCAGGCGCCTCACGGCCCAGCTGCTTGCCCAGCCACTGCAGCTCGCCCTGCATGCGGTCGTAGGCCTCGCCCATGCGGGCCGGATCGCCGGAGTTGATGTCCGACAGGTAGCGCAGCGCGCCGCCGAACTGCTCGGGGCTGGCCCCGGTGCTTTCCACCGTCTGCTCCCACTGGCTGACGCGATCGCGGAAGCCGCTGGCTTCTTCCAGTCGCTGGTTGAGTTCGCGGAAGCGCTCGGCCGCGCGGTCCTTCAGGCCCAGCTGCTGCACTTCCTCGTCGACGGTCGGCGGCTTGGCTGTCGGCGCATCTGCCGGCGGCGCGGCTGGTGCACCTGCAGGCGGAGCTGCTGGGTCGACCGGCGGCTGGCCATCGGCGGGAGGTGCTGCCGGATCAGCGCCATCGGGGGCATCGGCGTCCGGCGGCAGCGCATCCTCCTGGGCTTCCTGTGCGCGTGCTGCTTCGACGCCCGCAGTGAAGGCATCAACCTGTGGGGCCTCGGGCTGCGACGGCGACTCAGCGGCGGCGGGAGCGCCCTGCGTGTCGATCGGGGTGGTGTCCGGCGCGGCCGGAGTCTTCTGGTCTTCGATAGTCATGGTGGAACCTCAGTTGGCGGCGGGGTGGCGGTGCTGGTGATCGTCAGCGCGCCCGGAAGGCGAGCACGCGCTTGATGGCTACAGTCAGAGGGTGGCGGCGCACGATCAGAAGCTCGTCGGCTTGGCCACAGCACGGGTCAATGCCATCAGGCCCGTCTGGAAGTCGGTCTTGGCGATCGCGGCCCAGCGGAAGCACTCGCTGCCGGTGGCGGAGCTGCTGGCGTTCGCCTCGTTGACCTTCGCGACAAGGTCGTCCAGCTCCTGGCCCTTGGCCTTGATCTGGTTCATCAGGTCGATCTCGGCTTGGGTCAGCTCGCGGTAGCCGGTGATCTTGCGGTGTTGGTTATCCATCAGGTTGCTCCTGTCAGGTCAGAGGGGTGGTGCGACGGGGCCGGCAATCGGCGTCGGCGCGGGTGCCGGCTCTGCCGGCGGGGGAAGGGGCTGCTGCGGGTCGCCCATCGGCAGGCCACCCACGGCCGGGGCAGCGCCAGGCAGCGGCATGGCACCCATGGCGGGCACCTGCGGGATGAAGGAATAGGCGTCGATCGAGGTGTCACCGGTGCGCTCGATGGTTTCGACCATGAGCTGCTCCAGGCTGTTCGCGATATCCAGCGGTGTGGCACCGCGCATCTGGCCGATGGTGACCACGGCTTCCTGCAGCTGCGGCAGGATGGCGCCCCACTGCTGCCGGCGCAGGTTCGAAGCCGGGCGGCCGGAGCTACCCGCGCGGATATCGACTGACACCAGAGCGGACACCAGGCTCGGCAGCGGTGCGTTGAACCACAGCGCCTCAGGGCCGGCGATCTCTGCGGCTTCATCCGGCGACAGGCCGGCGGGCGACATGGCTACCTCGGCGGTGAACTTGGCCACGTCGCCGAGCAGGTCGTCCAGGCTGTCGCGGCTGTAGCCCAGCCGGGACTCGGTGCCCTGCTGCTGGATATCGGCCTCGGTGGCCGTTTTCGCGGTCTGGATGCTGGAGGACAGCGCCTCCTGGATGCCCCAGATCAGTTCCAGCTCGGAGCGGATCGGCGCGGTGTCATACAGCGCCCCGTCGATCTGGTTGTACTGAATCGGGAACAGCACTTCTCGCGAGCCCTGCCCTTTCAGGTCGAGGCCCACCATCTCGCTGGTGGTGGCGCCTTCCAGCTTCAGCGCGTCTTCCACTTCCAGCGCGCCGCGGTCGAACCCCATCTTCGGGATCGCGCGGCGGCGATGCTCGCGGTAGTTGGTGCGCGTGCGGTTGTACTCGTCCAGCAGCGAGCGCGAGCGGTCCACCAGGGACTGCGGATGCCGTTCTCCATCCACCCACAGGGGCGCCCACTGGAAGAACGGATAGAAGCGCGTGCTGGCCTGGTCAGGCTGGAACGGCGCGCGCAGGTAGCGGCGCAGACCCGGGGTGACCGTGTGGATCATGCCGGTGCGGCGATCCCAGATTTCCCAGACGCACAGGAACCGCGGACCGCTGTCGCTGCCCTGCCCGGCCGCCGTTGCGTTGCGGAACACGTCGGCGTCGGACTCGCTCATGCCTTCCTGCACCGTGGCGAAGGGCGCCGGCTCCCGCCCGCGCTTGGCGTGGTAGAAGGCCTCAGCCTTGCCCAGCTCTTCCCGCAACTCCGGGTAGGCGGCCAGTCCGTCCTCGTATGGCAGGAAGGTGCGGTGTGCGATCCAAGGCGCGACGGTGTAGTCCTTCAGCGTGGCCACGTCCATGGACACCTGGATGTCCTCACCACGCACGAAGTCGGCGACCAGTCCGTTGAACACCACCTGCTCGACCTGCCCTTCCAGCGCCTGCAGCTGCTGGTTGTACTGGGCACGCAGCAGGTCGGGATTGGCGGCGGAACCTTCGGCCAGCTCGGCCTCGATTGATGCGACCGCCTGCAGCTTCTTCCGCAGGTCGTCGATGCGCTGCTCGGTCATCGGGTCGCGCTCGGTCTCCCGGTGCCAGGCCACTTTGACCCAGCCTATGCCGATGCTCAGGCCCGAGCGGACCATGGCGTCCATGCTGTGTTTCAGGCGCCCTTTGCGCCACAGCGAGGCGATGACGATCTCCAGGGTGCGGCCCACTTCCTTGGCCTGCTTCACGCGACTGGACCCCACCGACTCGGCAGGCACCACGGCCGGTTCCGGGTCGCGCGCGTACAGGAAGGACGTCAGCAGGTTCACGTAGGTGCCGGCGATGGGCACGGACACGTTGTACGCCTCGTCGACCAGGTTCCGGCAGTAGCGGCGGTCCAGCGCGTAGCCCTTGCGGGCGTCACAGTCGAAGTCGCGCGACTCCTTCAGCAGCTTGTGCCAGTTGGCAACATCGGCCTCTTCCTGCAGCAGCGCCTGGGCCTCCGCTTCACGTTCGGCATCGGCGGCATCCTGGGCCGCCATGGCATCCATCAGGCCGTCGGCGGGCAGCATGGTCACAGGGCATTTCTCCTACGGTCGGCGAGTGAGGGCTGGTCGGAGGACTCCAACCACTGGCGGCTATAGGGCCGCACCCCAGAACTTCGTTCAATGGAAGGCTTCCGCCCGTCACGGATGTTGTCGAGCGCTCGGCCAATGAGCCCGCACACGTCCACCCCATCGTCTTGCCCGCCCGGCAACCCGTTGAAGGCCACCAGCTGATCAACCAGCCGGTTTGCCCAGGCCTTCCCGCGAGGCAGGTGAACGGTCCGCGCATGGGCGCGCGCTCTGAAGCCGGCGACGCGGGAAACCTTGTCGGTCACGCTCGGCAGCCACTCGCGCATCACGAACACGCCAGCCTCGCGCATCAGGCGCCTGCGCAGTGGGCCGATCGCCTTCTCGATGACGCCCGACTCGCCGTAGGTCGTGACAGGCCGCCAACGCTTCGCCAGGTTGAGCTCGGCCGCGATCGTGACGTCCGATTCCTCTTGGCCGAACCACCAGTCTCGAATCCAGATATCGCCGCCAGCGTCGACCCCGAAAATTCCGTGTTCGGTGAAATCCGGATCGTTGGTCAGGGACTTCTTGGTCACCGCGTAGTCGCTGGCGCCATAGATGCGCAGGTGGTCTGGGCAATCGCCCTCGTCGTACCACTCGAACCACGGGGCCTCGAACTGGTTGCCGGTGTCTGGCCGCGGCCGCTGCTGGTAAAGGCTGGACCAGGTCCGAGCGTTCCGCTCGTATTGCGCCCAATGCTCAGGCGGGAACCACTCGGGCCACAGGTATTGCCCTGCCTTGCGCCCGAGCGGGTCGTCCGCACGCTCTGCCTTGGCGGGCAGACAGATCACGTTCCAGGCCAAACCGTCGCGGCAGACGATCTCGCCACTCTCTCCCTGGTAGTTCTCCGGGAGGATCGACCCGGCCAGGTCTTCCGGATGCCATCGGGTCTGAATCAAGATCACCGACGCACCCGGCTTCAGGCGTGTCAGGAGGTCGTCGTCGTAGGCCTCGCGCGTCTTCTTCCGCACCGTCTCAGAGTTGGCCTCTTCGCGCCCGGCCACCGGGTCGTCAATGATCAGCAGGTCAGCGCGAGCCGAAGTGACCGCACCCAGCACGCCAACTGCCAGCATCGAGGAATCATTCGTCAGCTCCCACTCGTTGACGGCACCGCTACCCGCCTTCATACCGAGCCGTTCCGGCCAGATCGATGCGTATTCGGGGCTGGTGACTATCGCTCGGCAGCGCTTCGACGCGCGCTCCGCGGGGGTCGCTGCATAGCTGGCCAGGATCACCTTGTAGCCCGGCCACTGAGCCATCGCCCACGGCGGCGTTACCACGCTGGCGTAGGTCGACTTCGCCGACCCCGGAGGCAGGAACAGCATCAACCGGCCCATGGGCTTGCGGATGCATGCCTCCACTGCCGTCATGATCAGGCGGTGATGCGCGGCGATCCGCGTCTCGATTGGCTGGAACAGCCATTCGTTCGGGTCGTCCGACATCGGCGCACCCGGGATCGTAATGGCCTGGCTGAAGGCCGACAGGCAGTCGCGGGCGCGGCGGCGGCGCAGCAGCTCCGTGGCTGCCTGCTCCCGCGTCAGGTCACTCAGCGCCACGGAGGCCACCGGCGGCAATGGCCGCAAGCTGCTCGTCCGACAAATCCCGGGCTGACTTCACCTGCAGCGGGTTTTCCTTGTCGCCCTTCAGGGTCACGGCATCGCCGTAGCGTTTGGCGTTCTCCTTGCCGGCCTGCCACTTGATGGCGTCGAGCATTACCCGCGCGGCTGCGGGCTCGATATTCCCCGCTTCCACCTTCGCCATGATCTCGTCGAGGCGTTCGAAGCGGGCATCTGCTCGGATTTCGCGGGCGCGCGCGTACTGCTGGCGGAACGCCTCGAACCCGAGGCTCTGATCCGGATCATCGGTCGCCAGCCACCGGAAGATCGTGCGGGCATCAGGCATCCCATCTGCCTCCGCTGCCTTGGCCACACTGTCCCCTTGGGCGATCAGCATGCACAGGCGCTCTGCCACTTCCGGGTTGAAGCTGGACGGGCGGCCAGTCTTGGTCCTTGCTGCCTTAGGCATGCTGGGCAACCTCCCCACTGGCTCCCGTTGTGGTGTGCCGATTCCCGAGGGCATGGACGTCACCAGGGGGGCAAAGCCCCTGGCCGCCGCAACGCGGCTCACCTCGTGTCGGCTGCACGCTGTTGTCGACACCTGCGTGCTGGTCGTCCCGGTATGCCCCCCGGGTGGGGTTGAGGTGATTGCGCCAGTACGGCAACGGGCTGCGGTCCACATCCGGTACCGACCCATCGGGGCGGACGATGCTTGCACGCAGTAGTTCGGTGGTGGTCAGCGTCTGGCGGTCGCTCATGCATGCTGTTATCCCAGCCTGAGCCATGCGATCAATGGCGATCAGGCCACTGCCCAGAATTCCAGCTGCGCGGGTTCGCGGATGGAGGGGGCCTGCTCCCACCCGTAGTGCTCCCGGATGTCCTCGGCCACCTGATCGATCGAGGGGAAGGTGACGCGCTTCCCGTCGGCGGTGTCTGCCCCGTACAGGCCGAACAGCCAGTCGCTGTGCTCGCGCAGCATGCCCTCCCCGGCGGCCGACCCGATGCGCAGGGCGAAGATTGCCTGCCCAGGATCGCCGAACACGTAGCTGCCCTCCCCCTGCGCATTGCGAATGTCGCGCACGCGGGACAGCACGGCCCTGGCCACCGCCAGCACCTGGCCTTGGTCTACGACCGCCACGGCAACCGCGCCGCGCCGGAACTGCCGGTGCGGGGCTGCGTGCCTGGTCGGCTTCTGGGATTTGGCATTGCCCATGGTCGTCTCCGCTGCGCTGGTGCCGTGGCGTGTCAGGCAGCCGCCTCGGCCGACGGGGCCGGTGTGGCCTCCCCGCCGGACAGGCTGCTGCTCAGGTGGGTGTGTTCGAACCACAGGGCGATCAGCAGCGCGTCGGCGCGGCCGTTGTCCTTCTTCCGGGTCAGGACCTTCTGCGCGCTGGGGAAGCGGGCAATGGCGAGCAGGCGCGCGGCATCCTTCGGCTGACCCAGCAGTCGCAGGTTGCGCTTCCACGTCGCGGGCTGGACCAGCTCGAGCGGGATGCCCAGCACGCGGATGGTGGCCTTCAGCTGGCCGTAGCCTTCGGCCAGGCTGTGACGCGCCTTGCCGCCTTCCATCGCCCTGCCGTCCTTGTCGCGCATCGGCCGGGCGTGGATCCGCTCGATCACCGCCGCGACGTGGGCGCCCGGATGCGTAGCGCGCTGCTCACGGATGAAGATCGCCACGGCGCGCGCGTCGACCTCTGCCCCCTGCCCAAGGTCCATGGTTGGCATGTCCAGCACCGGCCCGGGCTCGCCGTCAATCAGGGTGGCAACCGCACCGGTGAGGCCCGGGTCTATTCCAAAAGTCAGGCTACGCGCCATGTGGTTTTCCCCCAGTAGTGGTCCAGTGCGGTGTTCTGCAGGTCGAGCAGGTAGTCGTCGTTGCCGATTTCCTCGCGGAACCGGCGCGGCTGTTTGGCGTAGGACGGCCCGAACAGCTTTTCGCAGGTCTCGGCGCTCATGCCGTTGAACGGCTCGCCGCGGTGTGACCAGGGATTGAGGCCGATCGTGAAGTCGTGCCCGCGGCGCTTCTGGCCGTGCTTGCCGCCAACGGTCAGGTGGTGGACCTCGGCCGGAACGGGGTTGTCACCGAAGCTGAGCCCCAGGGCATAGGCCACGATGCAGCCGATTTCCTTGATCGCGTCCATGCGCTGCTGCTGAGCGATGGTCGGGTTGCTGGTAGAGCGGCCGCGCCTCATGCTTCCACCCATCGATCAGGGGAAATCACATGGATTGCGAATGGATGGGCTGGTGTTCTCTTTCTGCCTCCGAGCAGGCGGCATGGGTACAGGCCGTGGGAAGCGTGACCGCGATCCTCGCGGCGATCGGAATAGCCGCTTATGAGCGTCACGTCGCCAAAGTGGAGGCCGCTGAAAGGAGGCGATTGGAAAAGAACGCCCGTTACACGCGGGGGAACAGGGTGATGAAGCGGTTCCAAAAGGTCATCGCGCGTCAGCTTGAAGCCGCCAAGATTCAGCAGCGAGGAAACGTGACGCCATCGATGCCAGCACAGCCGGTACCTGACGACGTGAGGGATCTCGAGAGCGAATGTCACCTGATGCCAGACGCAGGCGGCGAGTGCCTTACAGCAATCAACTTCTTCGAAGATGCGCAGGAACTGTTGCAAGGCTCGTTCCTCCCAACACGCGACACTGATCGCTTCATCGAACTCCTGGAATACGCGAACAGCCGCATTGAGATGGCGCTGAAGCACTTCTACGACTATCTGAGCGTTGCCCGTAACTGAGTTGCTCATGCGGTTCTCCTTTGCTCACCCGCCATCAACAGGTACTCGCCGCGCACGGCGTCGGTCAGGCCGCTGATGTAGTGCCGGTCGATGTGATCGGTCAGCCCCCGGAACAGCTCCGAGAACTCCCCCTCGTCCATTTCGTCGAATGCGATGGACCGCGGCTGGCTCACGAGCGCCTTGCCGGCTGGGCCCAGGTCGATCTCGAGCTGATCGCAGTGCACGCCGGCCTCGCGCTGCACGCGCTTGATGGCGTCGTGCGAGGTCATCGTGTCGAAGCCGTCCACGTGGTCGACCAGCAGCGCGCCGACGGCGTGCGCCAGGCGGTGGAAGGCTGGATTGCGTGACTGCTTCAGCTCGGCGCGGATTTCACGGCCCACGTTGAACCGGCGTTCCTTCAGCAGGCGCTGGTCGATCGGGTGCGCGGGCACCAGGGCGCCGACCTCTTCGCCCGTGGCGGGGTCAACCAGCCGGCGAACGACCAGATACACCGGCCGGCGCGCTCGTTTGGCCTGAATCTTCTTGGCGGCAACTGTCGTCATGGGTTGGTCCCTGCGTGGAGGGCGGCGGCGAGGCCGCGGCGTCGGGGTGCGCTGCCGGCGGCGGGCGCACTGGCGCTGGTTTGCCGCGGCTCCCAGTACTCGGGCAGCGGCGAGAAGCGGAACAGCTCGGGCTGGTACAGCTCGCGGACCATGCCGGGAGCGCCATTGCGCTGGATCGCCACGATCAGCTCCGCGGTGCCTTCCCAGCGGCTGCCGGGGTGATAGATTTCGTCGCGGTAGATGAAGATCACCGCATCCGCGTCCTGCTCGATCGAGCCGGAGTCGCGCAGGTCGGCCACGATCGGACGCTTGTCCGTCCGCTCTTCCAGCTTTCGGTTGAGCTGGCTCAGCAGCAGGATCGGCAGGCCCAGCTCGCTGGCCGTCAGCTTCAAGGCCATGGTGATATCGCCGATGCCTGCCGCGCGGTTGTCACCGGTGACGTGCATCAGCTGCAGGTAGTCGATCACCACCAGCCCCAGCGGATTGCGGGCGTGCATGCGGCGAATCTGCGCGCAGACGTGTTCCACCCTGGCTTTCTTGGGCCGGCTGACGAAGATCGGCGCGTTCGACAACCGCCGGATGGCCTCCGCCGCGTTCGCCCAGTCGACGTCGTCCAGCTTGCCCGTGCGGATGCGGTTGCCGTTGATCCCGGCCTGGTTGGCCAGCATGCGATCGCCCAATTCCTCGGGCTGCATCTCGAAGGTGAACACCGCCACAGGCTTGTGCAGGCGCAGAGCCACGTGTTCGGCGAGGTTGATTGCCTTGGTGGTCTTGCCCATCTTCGGCCGGGCCGCCAGCACGATCAGATTCCCCGGCTGCAGACCACCGAGTACCTGGTCGAGGTCCTCGTTGCCGGTCGTCAGGCCGCTGATGCCGCCACCGTTTGCAGCACGATCACCCAGCCGATGGAACACACGCTCCATCACCGGCGCCACGGACTCGAGGTCGCACGGTTCGTTGTCGAGCATGCCGCCGATGCGGGACTGCGCCATGCCGACCAGCTCCACCGCCGATCGCCCTTCCGGGCTGTGTGCGGCGTCGATCAGGTCCTGCCCTGCGCCGATCAGGGCGCGCAGCTTCGCCTTCTCCGCCACGATCTCGGCATAGCCGACGATGTTGGCTGCCGACGGCGTGGTCACGCTCAGCTCGATCAGGTAGGCGCCGTCGCACACCAGGTCCAGCTTGCCGCGGGATTCCAGCCAGTCACCCAGCACCACCGGGTCGAACTCCACGCCGGTCGGCTGCAGCTCGGTCATGGCCTGCCAGATCAGCCGGTGGTCGGCACGGAAGAAGCTCTCCGCGCTGAGCAGGTCCGCCACCTGGTCCCAGGCGCGATGCCTGAGCATCAGGCCGCCCAGCACCGCCTGCTCGGCGTCGAGGCTGAACGGCAGCTGCCGCCCCCACTGCTGGTCCTGCTCCTGCCGGCGCGCGCTCACTGGCCCACCCCAGACAGCGCCTTGTCGGCCAGCTTGGCGATCACGCCCTCGCGCAGCAGGTACTCGAAGTCGGGTTTCCAATTCTCATGGCCGACGCCGCCCTGCTGGCGACCAGCATGGAAGTCGTCATCGGCGGCCGTCTCGAAGTACAACTTCCAGAATTCCGGGGTAACGCGCTCGCTGCCAAACAGCATCTGGCACAGCTGGCGCACCGTCGGCAGCGCCTTCTCCACGGCCTTGATGCGCGGCTTGTTGAGCACCGTGCAGGCCGACAGCTCGCCGTGCGGTTTGGCCAGGATGGCGTTGTAGGCCGCCCGGGCGTCCTCGGCGATCTGGCGGATGCGCTCCGCCCTGGTCGGTTTTGCAGGAGCAGGCTGCTCGGGGGTTCCTGCCAGCGACAGCTGCAGGGACGAATCTTCTGCTCTTGGAGACGGAGACGGAGACGGTATCGGATTCGGAGACGGGGCAGTGCCAGATTCTGCTAGTGGCAGACCATCGCCTGCATCTGGCAAAGAACCGTCCTGCTCGGGCTGTTCTTGTAGCAGGCGCGCTGCGTAATCGGGCATCAGCCGAGCAGCCTCCGAGCGGCCATGCCGACGGCACAGCGCTGCCCAGCGTGCCTTCTCCGACCGCGCCTCCGAACCCGCCGCCCAGGGCTGATGCTCGGCCCAGTCGTGCAGCTGGTAGGCGCCAGCATCGCCATCGAGAAAGCCCACCGACGCCAGCTCACGCACAAGCGCGTCGTTGTCGCCGTTCCAATCGGCCGCCAGCTCGATGTCCTCGCCGGTCATGCCGCTGAGATCGCCGTCGGGACGGTTCGATCGTGCCCACAGGATCAGGCACACCAGCGACCAGCCGGCGCCAGGGCCGAGCCGGCGAACCAGCTTCTTCGTCTTCGGGTGCCCCGGCAGGCCGGTGCTGAGACGTGCGTCTGTGCTCATGCGCCGCCCCGCAATACGTGCTGACACAGGGCGATGAACCAGAGCGCGCGCACGGCGATCATGGCTTTCTCGGTGGGGTCCATCAGTGCGTCCTCAGCATCCCGGCCAGGCGCGCCACTTCCGAGCGCGGGCATGGGGTATCCAGTGCCGCCTGCAGTTCCATGTACTGGCGGAGAAGGTTCGATTCAGTGGCCTCGCACAGCGGCGTCACCAGCCGGCGCGGGATGCGGCGGGCGCCGGTGCGCAGGCGCGACACGTAGCTCTCCGACTTGCCGATCACCGCAGCGACCGTGGCCAGCTTGTGGTCGCCGGCCTTCATGGCCACAGCCAGGGCCTGGTCGGGTGATTCGATCTGGCGCAGCAGCTTTGTCGGGGCGTCCTTCGGCTTGCGCTTCACGCTGATGCCGAGGTGGAGACTGCCCAGGGGGTCCTTGAGGTTGCCAATGCTTTCCATGGTTTGCCTTTCTTTGCCAAAGGGTTGTGGGCGAAAAAGAAGGCCCCTCTACGGAAGCCTCCAATGCCCGGTTCACTGCGGAAATCCCCTTCAAACGTCGTGCACTTGGTCTGGATGAAGGGGCGTTGTTTCGTCCTGGATAGGACGGGGAAGAAGGCTCGCGTGCGTCCGTTGAAGCGCAGAGCGCGCGGGCCGGTTGCGGCGGGCACGGGTGTGGTCGTGCCCTTCCCCACCGGTGGCCGGTGAGGTGGTCGTGTCAGGGGGTAGCGGTCTTTCGGCGACGGGGAGACTTCGGAGCCGGCGAGAACAATTCAGGCCGCTTCTGAGCAGCCCTCCAGCACCACCCGTCAGGGATAGGCTTGTGCTCATCCCGGCCGGTCATCGACTGCCTGGGAAGGCCAAGGAAGCGGGCGAAATCGGCGTTGGTTTCGATGCCGAGGGCGATTTTGGCTTGGGCAAGGGTCGGGTTCATGCCGCGAGTAAATCATCGGTTACCCCGAGGTGTCAACCATGATTTCCAACTTTCCGTCAATCATTCGTTACATGAGCATTGGCGCCCGACTAGAAGAGCTGCGGAAAGCTGCGCAGCTGACCCAACAGCAGATGGCCGACATCGTCGGCACGTCGAAGCAGTACGTTGGCCGACTGGAAAAAGGGCTCAACCAGACCCCCAATGGCGTGTTCCTCGCGGACTGGGCCAGGCACTTCAATGTGAGCGCACGGTGGCTGTCGTCCGGCGAGGGCCCCCGCGCAGCCAGCGCGCAGCAAGCGTCTCAATCCACGCGACCCGACTTCGCCAAGCTGTCTACGTCGGTTCTGCTGCTGCGGCACTACCTGGACTTCACGGGCGATCCGCCCGAGTGGATCAGTGACCCAGTACTGCTCGAAACCGCATACGAGGTTGTCGACCAGTTCGGCGCAGAAGTGCGCCCGGACAACGTGTTTGACTTGACCAAGGTTCTTGCAAAGAAGATACGGGGTGGCACGGATGGAGAAGGACAACCGGTTCGAGGAACTCGCACAGCGGCTGGCGGCTAGAACAGCCGCCCTGCGCGGCCAGGGCAGCCAGCAGCCGAGGCTGCACGTTGTACGTGAACCCTCGCCTGCCGCGCCGGTTGCTGCGTTCCGCATGGACTTCGTCCTGCGGGAATCCCACATCCGCATGATTCGCCACTTCCGCCGACGCTGGGGAAACCCGATGCAGCTCATCATCGATCAGGCCTGCTTCGGCTACATGGGAGTGGAGCAGCTGCCCGATGACGACCTGATCCAGTTGCACAAGGACCTGGAGCGCGCCGAAGACTGCATGCGCGACGGGATCTCCTTCGAAGATGCCGGCCTGCTCCGCTCACGCTACGGGTGATTCCATGCTCAGCCTCTTACCGCTGCTTGCCGCACTCGCCCTGCCCCCGCTCAACGCGGAGGAAGAACAGACCTTGAAGAACGGCGCGGCCCAGGCCGACGCCTTCGCAGACTGCGCCGGGGTCTGGGACTACTTCTCCCTGCTCGCACGGGAGGATGGGAAACCGGCATCCGCCGAGCATCTCAAGAATCTGGGGAACGGCGCCCAGACGACCGCGCTATGGCTGCACGCCAACATCAACACGGTAAATGGGGGGCCCCGCGCCCCCTACGGAGCCTGGCTCCCGATGGTGAAGCCGCGCCGCGAGGCGACGACCCTGAGGCTTCTATCAGCTGCCGAGTTGGGCGACGCGCAGACGGCGGCGGCGATGATCAAGGATTGCCAGGCGATGCTGGACTCCCAGCAGTACGCGATCGACAACATCCGGAAGGACACCGTAGAGCAGCAGATCGGGCGGTAATCCCCCGTTTCGGAGGGCCCGGCAGTTTTTTCGTCCTCTGAGTAACTTTTTGTTGACTTGGCAAAGTAACCCATGATTTACTGCACCCGTCGGCCCACAAGGGCCATCCGAACGGGGCAACCGCCATGTCACTGCAGACTCGCAACGATTCCGACCGCAACGCCCAGCGCAGCTGGGACGGTCAGGAAGATCCGCGCTTCGACTCCGAGCTGGCCGCCGAGCAGGCTGCCGACCTGGTCCCGGCCCTCCGCGCTGACCCGGCAGCATGCCGCGAGGCCGAGCAGTGGGTTGCGGGTTCCTTCGACGGCGAGCACTACACCGACGTCACCCTGGCGCTGCACCAGCTGCACCACACCGACCCGGCCGACCTGATCGACTCGCCGCTGCTGGCCCAGCTGTACGCGCTGGCTGCGGTTGAGGCTGCGGCGATGGACGAGCAGCTGCTGGAGATGGCGACGCAGCAGGTGGCGGCATGAAGGCAGTCATCGAAGCCGCCAAGGAGTTCGCGGCGATCGTCGGCTGCGGCCTCTGCGTCATGGCCCTGCTGTGGCTCGCGGCCGTTGCTACGGGCATCTGGCAATGAACGACACCGACTTCATCAAGGCGATGCAGCAGGGCCTGCCTTCTATCGACCCGCCGTCGACCGCGCCCGGCCTCGCCGTGACCGAGTACCGCATGGACGGGGTGCTGCTGGGCAACGCGGATATCGAGATGAACAACCACGAAGCGATCCACGGGATCTGCGCACAGGGAGAGAGCGATGACCAGTAAGCACACGCCTGGGCCGTGGGCAGTTCACGACCACCCCACTGATCCGTACCAGTACGGGCATCACGTGACAACCGAAGACGGCCTGACGATCTGCAGCGTGACCTATCAGCTGCCAGTCAACACCCCGCACGGCGTTGAGGAAGCCACGCGCGTGGCCAACGCCCGCCTGATCGCTGCCGCGCCTGAGCTGCTGGAGGCGCTGCAAACGCTCGTTGATGCGGTCGATCCAGAGTCAACTGGATGGAGTGAGGCTGTAGCCGCCATCGCCAAAGCCACGGGCTCCGCCTGATGCGCCTCCTGACCGCCACCGGCTGCCGCAGCTGGTCCGACTTCGCCGCCTGCCTTGCCTGCTACGGCATCACCGCCGCGCTCGCGTGCGCGATGTGCTGGCCGGCGGCCTGGTCCTGATTTCCCCGCCGGCACGCCCGGCACAACCGAGAGGCAACACCATGTTCCAACTCGCAGGCGTGACCGCAAAGGTCGCATCGTTCAACCCCCGCGCCGAGAAGCACGGCGAGGACAACAAGCTCGCCGCCGATATCAAGATCGCTGTCGTCGTCGGCAACAGCGCGTTGGACCAGTTCCACAAGGACCTGCGCAAGGCGCTGTATCGCAAGGCCAACACCGGTGAGCAGCAGGACTTGATCGAAGGCACCGACGGCCTGGTGTCGGTGAAGTTCCCGCGCATCGGCGCGCTGTCCTGGGACGAAGAGTTCCCGGGTTACGAGGTGGTGCTGGGCTCCGGCCTGGGCCTGTCCGAGCCGCTGGCCATCACCGATGCGCTGCTCAAGAAGTTCAAGTTCGAGCCCCTCGAGGGCGGCAGCGTGGCGGTCACCTTCAACGTGGTGTTCCACCCGGACCAGGAAGAAGCCGGCGCCCTCTGCGGCCTGATTCAGGAAGACGTCGAGCTGACCCTGATCCCGCCGAGCGCGCAGGGCAAGGGCAACGCGCCGCAGGAAGACCTCGCGGCCGTCGCGTAACGACCACGGGGCTGCGAGCGAATCCTCCGGGCTTGAATTTGTGGCACCCGGCGCAGCCCCACCTACTCCACCTCGAGGCACCCATGAACCAGATCACCACCATCCCCGACGATGGCCAGCAGCCCACCGGCCTGCAGGCAGCGCTGCAGCAAGCTCTGATGCTCCCCGAACAGGGCGTCGAGCGCCTGGAGCGCATGTGGGAGATGCACAAGGAAATGCAGGACCGCGATGCAGCCCGCGAGTACGCGGCTGCCATGAAGCGCACCCAGGCTGCGATGCCCAGCATCCAGAAGCGCGGCAACAACCCGCAGACAAAGAGCCAGTACGCCCTGCTGGAAGATATCAACCGGGCCATCACCCCGATCTACACCGGAGAGGGATTCTCGCTGTCGTTTGGCACCGTGAAATCGGACCTCCCCGACCATGTCGGCATCGTCTGCGACGTGCTGCATGACGCCGGGCACAGCCGCACCTACCACTACGACGCGCCGATCGATAACGCAGGCATCAATGGCTCGCTCAATAAGACGCTGACCCACGGTCGCGGCTCGGCGATCAGCTACGGACAGCGCTACCTGATCAAGATGATTTTCAACCTGACGATCGGGGGGGAGGACGACGACGGCAACGCTGCTGGCGGTGGTGGGGTCGACCCAGTGGCGCTGCAGTGGATCGCGGTGGCCGACGGTTTGAAGACGAAGGAGGAATACAAGGAGCAGAAAGCCAGGGTGCTGGTCGCCTACGGCAACAAGGCCGCGAACCTGCCGCCCGCCGTGCGCGAAGCATTCAACCGCGCCAACGAAGCCACCACCCCGAAGGACTGACCGATGCGCATCCTGACCTGCGAACAGCGGTCGCCGGAGTGGTACGCAGCCCGGCGCGGTGTCCCCACCGCCAGTGAGTTCAGCAACATCATCACCCCGAAGAAGGGTGAGTATGCGGCGGCGGCCGACACCTACATCAATCAACTGATCGACGAGCAGATGCGCCCCGAGGTCGGCGAATCGTTTGGCGGCAACCGGCACACCCTTCGCGGAGAGCTGCTGGAACCGGAGGCCCGCGAGCTCTACGCCTTTGACCAGGACGTGGTGCCGCAGCAGGTCGGTTTCATCCTCAACGACGACGGAACCCTGGGATGCAGCCCGGATAGCCTGATAGGCGCCGTCGGCGGTCTGGAAGTGAAGTGCCCTGACGGCCCAACCCACGTGAAGTGGCTACGTGCCGGCTACGTGCCGGACGAACACAAGCCGCAGGTGCACGGCTGTCTGACCATCACCAAGCGGAAGTGGTGGGACTTCCTGTCCTACTGCCCCGGCTATCCGCCGCTGCTGGTGCGCACCGTCCACGACGACTACACCCGAAAGCTGCAGGCCCACCTGGACCGGTTCCTCACCGAGTACCAGGCCGCCCGCGCCATCTTCTTCAAGGACGCAGCATGAGCGACAAGAAATTCATCGATGGCCTGCTGGTCAAGCAGCCGCGCGACGGCGCCCCCGAGTACGTGATCGCGCAGATTTCCATGAAGCGCGAAGAGCTGATCGCGTGGCTGCAGCAGCAGGACGGCGAGTGGATCAACGCCGATATCAAGGTGGCGCAGAGCGGGAAGTGGTACGCGCAGGTCGACACCTGGAAGCCCGACCGCCAGCGCGGCGGCGGCCAGCGGCCGCAACGCACCGGCCGGGAGACTGGCTATGGGAGCCGCGGCGACGCGCACACCCCGCTCTCGCGCCCGCCGGTGGATGACTTCGCCGACGACGACCTGAATTTCTGATGGACACGAAGCGCTGCACCGGCTGCTCCCGCTGCCTGCCGCTGGAGTCCTTCCCCAACGCGGGGAAGCGCGGCAAGGAACCGACCTGCTTCATGTGCACCAACGACGCCCGCCGCCTGCGCACGCCGCTGCCGGCGATCAAGCGCGACCCGGCCCTGATCCGGATCAACAACACTTTCAACCTGTGGCATGGGCCCGTGAGCCGCACGCCGCTGAGGATCGCAGCATGACCGCCGAACGCATGACGGCCGATATGGCCGAGCAGATCACTCGATCGAAGGACCCGTCCTTCGCGGTTGACACCATCCTGCTGGGAGTGAAGGCTGCCGCCGAAACCGGAAAGCGCGAGTTCATCACCCGCGAATACGGCTTCGGCGATGGCTCCTGCTACACGACCGAGGACAAGTATCCGGCCCTGTGCAAGGCGATCCTGAAGGAGCTGCAGGCACTGGGCTACACCGCCGGCATCGGCTCGAGCTGCGGGCAGTTTGTGGACGTGTGGCTGTACGTGCGGTGGGGTAACCACGCATGACCAGCATCCACGTAAAGCCGCTGTTCGACACACCGACCCGGCAGCAGAAGGAAACCGAGTCGCGCACGATCGCCGCCGACCTGGAGCGGTTCCGCAAGGCTGGCGGGAAGATCGAGGTCCTGGGCATCACCGCGATCGACAAGGCCGGCATCAGCCGCCGGCAGGTCGTCGAGGGTGGCGCGGAGCAGCGGAAGGCCGCGAAGGGAGGCAAGCCATGAGCGTGATCGCAGATTTGCTGGAGGAATGCAGGGCCGCCGTGCGTTCTCGTGGCCACATGCTCACGCCGTACAGGCTTGGGCTGGAGGTCGGTTCTCGCGGCTTCGACCTTGCATGCCCTTACACCACACAGCGCGGTTCTAAGCTGTACCGCGAAGGCGTCGCGTTCGGGCTGAAGACCGCTCGCGTCAAGGCAGGTGAAGCATGAGCCGCCGCCCAATCACCCGCCGCGCGCCGACCAAGAACACCGGCTTCAGCTGGGGCCGCTTCCCGATGGGCGACACCGGGATCGTCTGCTACCGCCTGTTCCGCCGCGACCTGACCGGCGCGGTGCACATCCAATCCCTGCACTTCTACCCGCACGACCAGCGCCCCGCCGTAGCCCTCGCCCTGCGCGAGGCGTGCCACCGGCTGCGCGATCGCGTCGACGAACTGGACCTTGCCGCACTGGGAGTGACCGCATGAACACCGAACGCACCGAGAAGTTCGTCAACGCCATCGCCTGCGACCTTGAGGAAGGCGGGTTCCGGCAGGTCAGCGGCACCACGCTGCGCCGGACGCTGGCCACCGCCGTGAGCGCGGCGCTGCCGCTGCTGGGCGATATCGGAATTCCGGCATCGCAGCCCGCAGAGCTGGCCGAGCAGCAGGGGGTTGACCCGTCCATCGCGCGCGCCATCAGTAGCAAGGACTTGTATCAGGTGCTGATGGACGTGCAGAACGGCATCGACAGCCCTGCGCTGGCGAGTATGGCGAATGGCGCAATCCAAATGATCGACAAGGCTCGAAACGCCCTCGCCGCAACTGGCAAGCAGCAGGTTGGCGAGGCTATGGACCGCGAGCAGCTCGGAGACCTTGTTGAAGGCATGGCGGTCAGCGTGGACGTGGACGGATTGTTCAGCACGGAAGGTCGTCGCCTCTTCGGGACCATCACAGCCGTCCAGCATGAAGACGGTGAAAAAGGCGGGTTGATGCTGCTTGTGCAAGAGCCTGAACCGAACTGGAAGCCGGAGCAGGTTGGCGAGGTGCAGGGGGATGCGCTGGTCGCCAGCCTTGTGCAGATCATGAACGCGGAATACGACGGCCTCGGTCGCCTCCCGGCTGATGTGCTTGGGGTGCTGAATATGGCAGCCGAAGCCCTCGCCTCCCGCCAGCCGGGGGCGCAGGAGCCGACCCACTGGCAGCACTGCGAAGTTCCGCACCTTTGCATCACCGATGCCACGAAGCGCGAATTGAAGGAGGGCGAGACCGGTCGCGGCATCCGGAAGATTGACAATGCGTACAGCATCCCCGCCTACGCCGCCCCGACCGCGCAGGGCATCGACCTGGGGCAGTTGCGCAAGTTGGCGATGCCGATCCTGTGCGGGATGCTTTGCGCCAGCGACGCCGAGCGAGCATGCCGCCGACTTCACGCAGCCCTGATCGACCAGCGCGATGCAGCGCCGGGGGTGGGCAATGGCTGAGCTCGCCGTCCTCTGGCTGACGAAATACTTGGTGTTCGCGCTGATCGTCATCTTCGGCCTGGCCGTCCTGTGGCTGCTGGCCGCTGCATGGCGCGCCGTGCGCTGGTGCTGGCGCCAAACGCTGAGGGCCGCGCGCACGTGAACTACTACAACGAGTTCGATCCCTTTGTCGCGCAGTGGTTGCGCAACCTGATCGCCGCGAGGCTCATCCCCGCCGGCGACGTCGACACCAGGAGCATTACCGATGTTCAACCCGATGACCTCGCCGGATACCGGCAGTGCCACTTCTTCGCCGGCATCGGCGGCTGGTCCCTCGCAGCCCGACTTGCTGGGTGGCCCGACGATCGAGAGCTCTGGACCGGCTCCGCGCCGTGCCAGCCGTTCTCCGTCGCGGGTAAAGGAAAAGCCCAGGCTGACGATCGGCACCTGTGGCCCCACCTTTTCCGGCTCGCCCGTGCCCGCCGGCCCGCTGTCCTCATGGGAGAGCAGGTTGCGGCGGCGGTTGGCAAGGACTGGATCGACGGAGTGTTCACTGATCTGGAAGGAATCGGCTACGCCTGCGGGGCGACCGTTGTCCCGGCTTGTGCCGTCGACGCGCCCCACCGGCGCGACCGCCTCTGGTTTGTGGCCCACGCCAGCGGCCAGGGACTGGCGCAGCGAGTCGGCATCGCCGGAGTTCCACGCGAAGTGGGCAGCGAATCCGAAGGGCAAGACGCTGCCCATGACGATCGCGCTGATGCACGCGCTGTGGCCAACGCCTACTGCCGTCGACGGGAACCGGGGGCTGACCACCAGGCCGCAGGACACGGGAATTCCACTTCCGCAGCGAGTGGGACAAGTGCTTGGAGTCCCGCCGGCGGCGTCGTTGGACACGACGGAAAAGCGCGGCGCGTTGAACCCGGCATTCGTCTGCTGGCTCATGGGGTTCCCAGCCGCGTGGGACGCCTGCGCGCCTACGGCAATGCCATCGTCCCGCAAGTCGCGGCCGAGGTGATCGGCGCCTACATGGACTGCTATCCGGAGCCCTGACGATGAACCTTCTCACCACCGACCAGTGGCTGCTGCGTTACTTCGACGCCTCCAGCCGGCCCAGCGTTGCCACCCTGCAGCGCTGGCTGCGCGATGGCAAGATTCCGGGCAAGAAGGTGGGCGGCACCTGGTTCATTGACGAACACGCATGGCTCGCCGACGGGGACGACCTGGTCGAGCGGGTACTGAAAGCAGGATAGGAACAATGTCACCACGCAAGCGCAGCGCCGGCCGACAAGGCTGGCCCGACAACCTCTACCCCAACAAAGGTGGGTTCAAATACCGCCACCCCATCACCCGGCGAGAGACGTTCATGGGCCGGGACCAGGCCAAGGCGTTCGCCGCGGCCAAGAAGCTCAACGCCATGCTGCTGCCGGGTAACGACCTGGTCGACAAGGTCATCGGCTCGCGCGAGACGGTGGCCGATGCGATCGCAGTTTTCCGGCGCGACGACGTGCCCGGCCGCAACTGGGCGCCGAAGACGGCCGAGGTCTACGAGAGCGTAATCCGGCGCACCGAGGCCGGCATCGGCAGCCGCCCGGTGGAAGAGGTCACGGTCAAGGACTGCGCCGAGTTCATCCGCGGCGTTACCGAGTCCGACCGCGCGCGCCAGCAGTTCCGCCTGGTGCTGGGCTGGATCATGGCTTGCGCGGTGCAGGAGGGCTGGATCGACACCAACCCGGTTCTGGCCACGCGCCGGTTCCAGCACGAGCGCAAGCGCGCGCGCCTGACCAAGGAGGTCTATTCGGCGATCTGGGAAAAGGCCGAGCCGTGGCTGCGGCTGGCGATGGACCTTTCACTGGTGACGCTGCTGCGCCGCGAGGACGTGGTGTCGTTGAAGTTCTCCGACGTGCGCGATGGCTTCCTGTGGGTGGTCCCGCAGAAGACCGAAGGCAGCACGCTGGTGAAGTTGAAGATCAAGATCGGCGACGAGCTGGCCACGTTGCTCGCCCAGGCGCGCGACACCGTGCTGTCACCCTACGTGGTGCATCGCCTGCCCGATCGTGCGCGGCCGTCGGACAAGCGCGCAGCGGCGCGTCAGCACCACACGCAGGTCATGCCAGAACAGGTGACTCGAGCATTTCTCGACGCGCGCGAAGCGGCCGGCATCAAGGGCGACAACCCGCCGAGCTTCCACGAGATCCGCAGCTTGGGCGGCGCGTTGCTGAGCGAATCCGGTTGGGCGATCGAGCAGGTGCAGGGCCTGATGGGCCACTCGTCCACGTCGATGACAGAGCACTATCTGGAAGGCCACGACACGCCCTGGCAGGAAGTGCAGACCGGGAGTGTGCTGGTTCGATAGGGGAGAATAGGGGGAGAATAGGGTGACGCAAAAAAAAGGCCCGCGCATCGCTGCGTAGGCCTTTGTTTTTATTACCAGTTTGGTCGGGACGGCCGGATTTGAACCGACGACCCTCTGCCCCCCAGGCAGATGCGCTACCAGGCTGCGCTACGCCCCGATGATGCTGGCAATGTCCCCGCCTCTCAGCGGGCCGACGAGTATAACGGGTTTGCGTGAAAAATGGTTCAGCGGCGCAGCAATTGCAGCACTTCTTCCAGTTCCATCCGCGTCTGCTTGATGATCTGGTTGCTCAGCGCCGATTCCTCGCGCGCATCGGCACCTTCCAGGCGCAGGCGCGCGCCGCCGATCGTGTAGCCCTGCTCGTACAGCAGGCCGCGGATCTGGCGGACCATCAGCACATCGTGGCGCTGGTAGTAGCGGCGATTGCCGCGGCGCTTGGCCGGCTCGAGACTGGGGAACTCGGTTTCCCAGTAACGCAGCACGTGCGGCTTGACGTCGCACAGTTCGCTGACCTCACCGATGGTGAAGTAGCGCTTGGCCGGTATCGGCGGAAGTTCTCGGTTACTGCCCGGATCCAGCATATGCCTCTACCCTTTCCTTGAGCTTCTGGCCCGGACGGAAGGTGACCACCGTACGGGCGGAAATCGGAATTTCCTCACCGGTCTTGGGG